>ERZ1031798.27-NODE-27-length-40475-cov-11.723627_pt1 | contig 40475 bp, 23 predicted proteins | sample MGYA00517882_ERZ1031798 | MGnify/ENA primary metagenome ERZ1031798 (study PRJEB33719, sample SAMN04261244) | wastewater metagenome | biome: rural village; feature: human; material: feces | host: Homo sapiens | place: El Salvador | collected 2013-01-07 ...
AGCTGTCTGGTCCACAGACCAGGTTGGCATAGTGGTTCTGGATGAGGTCATCCTTCACTCGCTCAGCCATGCAGCCCAATACGCCAAGAATCACCTTTCTTCCCTTCTTCTGCTCAGCATGCAGGGTGTCGAGGCGATGGTAAATCTTGTTCTCCGCATTCTCACGAATGCTGCAGGTGTTCAGGAAGATGGCATCAGCCTCTTCTTCCTTCTCGCAAATTTCGTAGCCTGCCATCTGCATCACAGAGGCAACTACCTCGCTGTCTGCCACGTTCATCTGGCAGCCATAGGTCTCAATAAACAGTTTCTTCATTGTTCTAGATGAATTCTAATTTATATATTAATGTATAACTATGATTTCTTTTTTAGCATCTCCGATGCCGTTATCATTTCATGTTCTTCGATGCTGCCATCAGCAGGAAGTAGAATACCACGGCAGAGATCCATCCGGCGATGGCATCGATGAGATAATGTGCCTGGATATACACGGTGGCCATGCACAGGAAGATGTAGAATGGCAGCATGGTGAAGAGCAGCTTTCGGTTTCTGCTGTGCCAGGCTAGGAGCATGCAGATGGTGCTTACGCCCACGTGCGAACTCGGAAAAGCGGCGGTAGGTCGCTCTCCGGCTTCCTTGGCATCCTCCACCAGCTGGTAGAAGATTCCGTCGGTATATCCCGGGGTAGGCAGACAGTTGGTATGGGTGTTGAAGTAATCGCCCAACGCCGGGAAGATGCCCTTGGCTATATCCTGCACACCCACGGCATCAAAGTAGAACGTAGGTCCCACCACCGGCACGTAGATGTAGATGAGATAGTAGAGGAAGAAGCTGGCGAGCAGCACAAAGCTAGCTCTTTCTGCCTCGTAGTATCTGCAGAAGAAATAGTAGAGCACCACTGCTGCTATCATCGGATAATACATGAAGTAGCCCATCGACATCAGCTCGCTCACCACAGCCCAGGGCAACGCCTTGGCAAAGAGCAGGGCGGGTTGGCATCCAAAGAGGTCCTGTTCCCAGCCTGCGAAGATATGATCCAGGTTGGGGAACATGCGGTTTATCTCGTAAGTGTCTGGATACCACCAGGCAAGCAGGGCGATTTGTGCCATGATGCGCACCATCTTCGTTATCCTGCATGGAATCATGCGGTATACGCCCCAGAGGGCGAGGGTGATGACTAGAATTCTCAATCGTCCCCAAAGCATCGATTCCGGGTTCACCACCTTGGTAAAGGCGAAGAGCATGGTAATCACGGTGATGGCCATATAGCCCAGCATCGCCCATTCCAGTGGCAGGAGTCCCTTCTTTGGGTTCTTGTCTATCTTAAAATAATCTTTTATCACGGTTCTTATTAGTTTATAATTTATAGTTTACAGTTTATAGGGCAATCTCGCTATGCGGTGTAGCCGTTATCAACTATCAACTATTAACTTTTAACTATTAACTAAATTACAGCCATCCGTTATCCTTATACCATTTGATGGCGATCTTCACGCCTCTTCTCAATGGATAGTGGGGATGATAGCCCAGCTCGTCCATGGCTGGCTCGATGTCACATCGCCAGTTGCGCTGCTTCAGGATGTTATACTTGTCGTTGTTCAGTGCCGACATCTTTCCGGTCATTCTTCCCAGGTATTCGCCCACGAAGGTTACGATGCGCAATACCCAGATAGGCGCCTTGATGCGCAGCATCCATGGGTTTCCCAATTCCTTCTGAATCAGGTCGCTGAAGGTTTCCGACTGGTATACCTCGCCATCGCTGAGGAAGTATTTCCTGCCGTTCATACCGTGGTCCAGAGCCAGGAATACAGCCTGTACCACGTCTTGAACATAGACGAAGGTGATGTCCTGACGCTTGAATCCCACGGCGAAATCCACGTGCTGCCTGATGCTCTGAGCCATGAGGAAATAGTCTTTCTCTCGGGGACCGTATACGCCGGTAGGGCGCAGGATGATATAAGGGAAGTTGTTGCCGATGCTGTCCAGATAGCGTTCTGCGGCAAGCTTGCTCTTGCCGTATGCCGTATTAGGCTTAGGCACATCGTTCTCACTGATTTCCTGATAAGGCTGATCCTCGCGGATGGCTCCGAAGATGCTGAGCGAACTGACAAAGACAAATCGCTTGATAGGCATTCCCAGATGCAGGATGGCATTCACCAGGTGCTTGGTGCCCTCGGTGTTCACCTTATAGAAATCCTCTGCATGCAGGCACTTGGTGGCGCCGGCTGCATGCACTATATAGTCGAACTCGTGCGGGGCGAGTTCCTTCTCCAACTCTTCCTCTGAAGAAAGATTGAGATTGATGAAATGGATGCGATCGTCTTGCAGATATTTTCTGGAACTGCTGGGGCGTACTGCCGCCCAGGTCTCCATGCCTTGTCTTAAGGCTTCTTCCACGATGTAACTGCCGATGAATCCCGACGCACCCGTTACTAGAATCTTCATTAATTAATTATGTAAAATTGCAATTTCGCTGCAAAATTACAACAAAAAAATGAGTTATCATGCATGTTTTGCCGAAATATGACGAAAATATTTAAATTCTTTGTCGTATTTGTATAAAAATGTAGTATCTTTGCAGTATGGAACAAATTTCGGGATTCTATTTCCCTCTTTCTGGTCAGACTTCCTCCGATTTTTCGGAAATGGAGGAAATCTCGGTTGGTGGCTTTAATATCCTCATTCGTGCCAAGCGTGATGGCAAATGGTGGGTGTTGAAGGCGCTGGCACCCGATGTACGCCATAACGAAGTGTTCCGAAGTCTGTTGCATAAGGAGTATGATATCCTTTCCAAGATTCAGCATCCGGGCGTGGTTTACGTGGAGGGCATCGAAGAGGTGGATGGCTACGGAGAATGCCTGGTGCAGGAATGGATTGATGGCGTTACCCTGGATGAATGGCTCAGCACGCCGCATACCCGGTCGCAGCGCAGGCAGGTGGCTCACCAGCTGCTCGAAGTGATGGAGTATGTGCATAGCCAGCAGGTGGTGCATCGCGACCTGAAACTCTCGAACATCATGGTTACGCGCAGCGGAAGCGTGGTGAAGGTGATTGACTTCGGATTGTCGGATGCCGATTACTATGCGATATTGAAGTCGCCTGCGGGCACCGAGGGATATATCTCGCCCGAACAGCAACGGGGTGGACCCACCGATGTGCGCAACGACATCTACAGTCTGGGCATCATCCTGGATAAGTTGCAGCTCGGCTTGTCTTGTCGCCTTTCCATCAGGCGTTGTCTTTGTCCCCTCGAAGCTCGCTATCCTAATGTAGCTGCCCTGCGTCATCACATCCTGTTTCTCCACCGCTCTCTGATGGCGCTCTGGATAGTTCTGGGGGTGCTGCTGGTGGGCATCGCCGGAGGTGCTATATATAATAAGGTGAACCAGCCCGAAACCATCTATGATGTGGTATCCCAGTTTAAGGTGGGCAACTTTCTGTGTACTTCCTGGGGCGGCGGTGTTGTTTCGGTGAAGGCCATCAACCAGAAGGATTCCTGCATCGAGGTTCCCAAGACGGTGACTTATCAGGGCATGACCTATAAGGTGGATGAGATAGAGAAGAATGCCTTTGCCCGGCATTCCGTTCTGAAGTGGCTTGTATTCCCCGATACCCGGCTTCATGTGATGCGTGGCATGATTACCGGTAGTCCTCATATTCAGAGCATCTGTTTCCGCAGTGCCCAGCCGCCTATCATAGGCAATGCCATCTGGAAAATCAAAATCACGGATGTATTCGAGGCTCCTTGCTTTGAAAAGGTAAAGCTGCTGGTTCCTAAGGGCAGCCTTGATGCCTATCGGAATTCTCCTTGGGGTAAGTTCAGGCATATTGAGGAGTATGAATAAGGCAAGCATGGAATATAAAGAGGATAGCCTGAAAATATAAAAGAGGGTGTGCCATAAGTCCATGTCACACCCTCGTAATAGAGGTATTTTGACCTTTGAAGATTATTTATCGGGTTTCTTTCAGCCCCTTCCTATATGACATTATTCTGTTTGGTAATGGTATGAATATTTTTTCAATATCATTTTCTTGTCATTCTCATAAAAATACTCTTCAATTAACCTGCCTGAATTGTCATATGTAAAATAGGTGGAAAAGCCTCGTTCGTCAGTTTGTCTTATGATACCAACAAAAGGCTTATATTCCATAGTCATTGTCATCGCATGAGGTAACTGTAGCCTTAATTTTTCTATTTGTTTCCAATCATTTTCAGTCGGTACCGATCTGGCTTCTATTGTGTTCAATGTTGATTCTGGTAAATATTGAATTAACTCAGAATAACTGCAATTCTTAATCTTCGCTATTGGATACATTCCCAAATACGACCATATAAGAATGGTGGTGGTATGATTCTCTTCGATTTCCCTTGGATTTCCATAAGATGAATAATGCCCCAAATCTTTCCTTTTTACATATGCGTTCTTTAAAACAGAGATATCAATAGGGGTATTCATTTCTGCTTTATATTGAGCAAATGGCACATAAGTATTCCCCTGCTTGCCATATTCAGTTTTATTTGCGGATATTATTTTCTCGTTAAGATAACTTTGGCTTTCTATAGGAATTCCTACGATATTAGCTTCTGTCATCTGTTTGTATAAATTGTCGTTTTTATCTGACGGATACAAACATACATCTTTATATGTCCCCAAAGATGTGATAGTTTCTTTCTCACTCAATTGGAAGTATGGATTGTAGGAATAGTACATCTCTTCTTCCTTGAAATCATTTCCATAATACGTTTTTTTTCTGGCGGAAGTTAATAGTGGTTGTTCTATGTCATATATGTATGAATGAACATTGCGTTCGTGTGGCATATAAACGAACCCAAATACTTTCTTGTTGCCAAATGTATCATAGTCATATTCCTCCACTTGTTTACATGTCTTCCATTCGTAAATCGATTTTTTCGTAAGAAGTCCATTTTTGCAGTTGAGTATGGTTGGTATGAAAGGATAGTTTTCTTCCTGGCTCATTTCTGATTCGTTGATGTACTCGTATGAAACAGAATATTTACCACAAGTTTCTTTCACATTATTATATCCATAAATATATCCATCTTTCAAGGTGCTCATAGGTGTTACAGCATGAGAACTTTGAACCAGATATGTTTTTGATGAATTATTTGAGGCATCTTGGAAATATTGAAGGTTATATACATAGGAGGTAGTTTGTGGCATTAATAAGTTTCCACCACTATAATTAAAAGACCGTGTTTCGCTACCTCGTATTTCCTTAATACGCAATCCTCCAATAGGAACTTCTACCCCAGGTTCAACATAGGTTCCCGTATATGTGTAATATATGACAAAATAGGCATCCTTAATAGGGGAATATATCTCGAAACTATAAGTTCCAGCAGGAAGTCCTAGTTTGTAGCTAGGGTACTGATAAGGATCTCTTGCATTTATCATTTCATTCGGTGCTGTTAAAGAATAATACCAATCTTCGTTCTTGCTTCCATCTTTCTTTATTCTATACACTCTAAATACGGGATATGATTCATTGTCATAAAGATATGATAAATCAGAAGAACCGATTAATAAATTTTCGGCATAACCATAAATGTCAAAAACGGTATATGTGTCAATCTTTATAGTTTCCGTTCTTGTTCTAGGAATATCCGTATATTCTTCATCATCAACCTTATCAGTATAACAGGCACCTAGACTTGCCGTTATTTTTTTGCTGACTGGTGTCGGTGGAGTCTTACTTGTTGGTACTTCATAATTGTATTCATATTCTTCTCCTGTTGGAAATTTTAGCTTTTGCAAAGTTCCCACTCTCATAGAATTTAAGTTCGGTGTCTTGTCGGCTCCATGATAAAGTATTCCATTATATGAAGCTGGAAAATAAAAGTTTGCCCCTTGTTTTGAGCCATTGCTATACCCCCATGAGTCTGTATTGTTAGAGTTCTTAGCCGGTAAGTCACCTGGATAGTACTCCATCGAATACTTGATAGTTTTATCTGTATTATCAATTACAGAAACAAGCATGAGTCTTTTGAATACATGAGCGTATGAATCTGTTCTGTTAGCGTTCATGTATTTATAAGAGAATGAATAGCTTTTGATGATTTCATCCATTTTGTCCTTGATGTAAAGCCCAACCAATTTCTTGGGAACATTCAATGGATACATACTATTGCATGCCTTAATGTCCTCACGGGTTGTTGTTTGAAAGTTAATACTTCCTGCATCCCAGGCGATTTTTGCCAGATGATATCCTTCAATCATTGTTTTGCTGCAAGAATATTGAGGGCTGGAAGACATGGTGTAACCATTGCCACTTGTATTTAGTAAATTATACTTTAAGACTGATTCCACTGTTGGTAGCTGATAGTTTTCTGCTTCATATTCAAATGTAATGACCTGTTTCTTGGAAGTAACTATCTTTGTTAATAACCATGAGGATGTATAGTCGAAAGAGGAGGGATACATATTGCTTACACGTTGTTCGAACTCGTCACAAACAGCTTGTGTTAATGTGTAGTTCATGTTTAGCTCATTATTTCTATGGAAACAATGAGTTGTCTCCTTCAATTCAAAGAAGTACTGATTACCATAGGTATCCACTACCTCGAAGGTAAAAGAGCCACTTTTGTTGACGCTTTTTCCGTGTATTTTTATTTGGACATGGTCCTTTCCTGTGCATGACAAGAGTATAGGTCCTCTAGTCTTGTCAACCAAGAACTTACCAGAAGATCCTGGTATGCAATAGCAGAATACATCAGGTTCTGAATCTTTGGCCAACAACCAACTTGCGCCTAGGTTATTAGTTTTAAAGTAGCTCTTGTCAATTGGAGCTTTTGCTTCTGGAGCAAAGTAATATCCTTCCTCTATCCCATTGTCATGCCCTGCGCCGTATTCATGAAAATCATCACCGCATTTGACTGTACGAGTTATCATACCTGCACAATTGAGATTCCATCCAAGACCTACCCATGATGCCTCTTGGGCAACTTTGATGCCTGATGCCTGATAGCTTAGGTTAATGGGCAGTTCCAGACCACGCAAAGGAATTGTATATAACGGTATGTTTATTTCCGGAGTTCCCGTATAGTATGAAACTGGGCAGTCTATGGCCTGTACCAATCCTGCTACGGTTGGTGATTTGGGTGCAAAGAGGATGTCTTGTGTCACGATGTCTGATTGAGTAAGAACCGTAGAAGCGGTTGCATATTCATAGCTTGGATTGCTGTCAAAATGTTTGTTTGTAATATTAGAGACAGTATCACTTTGTGATAAGACTTCCAATGGAGTAAAAAATAGCATGAAAGCTATAATGCTTTTATAAATGTTATTTGTATTCATATCAATGCGTTTGTTTTAACTTTATATTTCTATGTCATTGTAACTGGCTTAATCTTATAATTTCTGGCAAAAGTGATAAACCGAATAGCAGTACAGGAACTACAATGATGACTAATGCAAGCCATCTATATTTATTCTTGTACTTTCTATGCATTTGCAGGAGTATTCTATAATATCTTCTGTTTGGCAATAATACACTAAACAATATAATTGGAATAGAAACATTGAATGCCAGCAGAGAAAAAATTAAAGTATCATCGTTGATGGATGATAAGTTTTCTCTTCCGATTAGATACACCATTAAAATTGCCAGTGTAAACATCAGAACTGACAAAGATGCAGAAAGCCCGATGATAGTATCAAATATACCACCACCGAATCTTCTTTGCCAACAGTAAATCTTATAAAATATTAATTTTAATAATTCCATATCAATATGTTCTTTCTAAATTTATGTTTCCACTTGATTCTAAATACATCATACTCAGAGTATATGCAATGCCAATGCTGAGGCCTATAGGGCCTCCGTATATAGATAAAATACCCATGGCTACATCAGCAATATCTTTTGTATATATATTCATATTAGTTCCCCCATGATGTAAATACTCAAATACATCTAATGCAGAAATAGAAACACCACCCCATCCCAGTACTTTTCCTGCCATTTTACTTGCATTAATGAACTTGCTCGTCCCGCTTCCGAATGCCTTTAGGTTCAGATTCGTTAGTTCGTTATACGATTTCGTATGCATTCTCATATAAGAGTTATCTGTCTGCATAGCGGTGGCGGCATCAAACAGTTCATTTTGGAGACTGATGGAACTTCCTGTTCCAAACAGACCTACATTTATGTTTTGTAAGGTTTTGATAGTCTGGAATGCATTGCCAACCAAAGCCATTCCGGCTCTAAAAGTTAACCCGACACTCGTTACTTCCCCTTTTTCTATTCGTCCAAAATTGACGTAATATTCCTCTTTCTCATCATTGTAGGTAAGATTTGAAAGAAAATCGGCGTCTTTGGCATGAAGCTCGAAATCCTTGTAGTAATCGGCAGGCGGATTTCCTTCATTAATGCCTTCCATGAAGCGTCTTATCACATCAGGATCAGACGTAGACCAGTAGTCAAGTCCAAAAGGATCCTTGCCATTGGCAAAGTTGTTGAGACAAAAGGCATAGGGAGTCGTAGAGGCATAATCTTCGCTTTTACGATCCATACTAGTCCATCGCCCAAGGGTACTATCGTAGTTTCTGAAGCCAAAATCATGCAGGTTCAACCCAAATGTCTTGTCTAGTTCTTTTCCGTTGAATGCATATGGTTGAAAATCCACATTGGAACTGAGGTCCGGGATGATGTTGCCTAGGGCATCATAGGTAAGGTATTGTTCCACCTTGCCTTTTTCATCAAAGACGGCTCTAACGCTTCCCTGTTGGTCTTGCGTAAAATAATGGTAGTGCGCTATTCCTTCATAGAGGGATGCGAAGCCACCATTAAAAAGGACTTTGTCCACCACTCCGTTTCTTAAGATGAAATTACCAAGATATTCGGTAGTGTCGCTGGTTACAGTGTATTGCGATGCCGATTCCGACAATTGAAGCTCACAGGGAACAAAAGGTGCTGGGGATTGTAAATGATGTACAACCCTCAGTTTGCCTCCGTTTGGAGTATAGCAATATTCTACTTGATGCCTATTTTTCATCCAGATACGTTTGGGAAAATTCAGCCGGTCATATTCAAACAGCTCGATACCTTTATTCTTGTCGTTTGCCATGGCACCATTCGCATCATAAACATATTCTACATCAAAGTTGCATCCGTCCTTGAAATCTGTACTACCTTTATGACAGACGCCTACAGTGTAATCCGATACAGATTTGAGTTGGTTTCCCGTATATTTCAGCGTCAGATTATCAACGAGTCCAAAGGTTCCATCGTCTTTTTTCCCTTGACGTTTCAACTGGTTGATGTTGCCATTCAGATCATAGGATGGTATCTTCACTCCGTATTTCCAATCCGTCCCTATTTCCCCGTTGTCATTTGTATAATATATACACTCTGTCAAGCGGTCAAGTCTATCATAATAATACTCGACATGATATTTCTCCTTGCTGTTTGGTAAGGTGAACTCCGCAGTTGCGAGATTGCCATTGTAAGATTCATACCCCTCGTTCACATCATAGTATGTGTACATCAGTTCCTCATCCAAACCTGGAGACTTAATATTTCTCAGCCATCCACGGGTATTATATTTATAGTTGGTGCTGGCACTTCCTTGTATGTGTGACACCAATCTGCCCAATTTGTCATAAACGGTTTTGGATATAACCTGATAGGGCTGTCCATCAATAGAGAGTTTGCTCTCTATTCTCTTACCTGTTGCAGAATGATAACTGTTTTTGCTGGCAAAAGTATGTGTAGTACCCCTGTAATTCAGGATACTTAGACTCCTCTCTGGCAATCCCGTGTAGTTTAGGTCATAGGCTATGAGCAGGCTTTTGTCTGCTCCATACGAGCCTATACTTTCTGCAAGTCTTCCTCTATTATCATAATAGTGGGCATGGTAGAGCTTTTCACCGGATGAGCATACTTGAAGTTGCCCAGTCAGGAGACCTTTGGTCTGGGCGGTGATGCTTTCCGTGATGGTCATGTTGCCATCAGAGACCTGTTCTTTTGATTTTAGTTTTCCAGATATGCCAGCATCCTGGAAGAGTGAACTTTCCAAAAAATCATAATTGTCGTAATATCGAACTTCCTCCAATTCGAAATCTTGAAATTCGCATGGCTCCTGGCATACATATCCCGTTTGAGCTATTCCTGAAGAATGAGAATCATACTTAATTACATTATCGCCGTTTAAGTGGATGTCTTGAGAACAAGTTCCTTGTATGCAAAGTCTTCCTAGGGTATCATACATGAATACCCTATGCAAGCTTCTCATGCAGAGCATGGCATCTTGCATGATTACAAGCTTATCGCTAGAATTGTATCCAAAGAGTGTTTTAATCCCCCCTGGGAGAATTTTGCTAACTATGCGGTTCCTCTCGTCATATGAATATTGGTAGGAGTATAGTGAGACATCAGGTGTCTTTTGATATTGGGGAGTTAGGATATAACGTAATCTGTTAAGTTTGTCGTAGACATAATAGGTGTCATGATTTTCTTTCCCAATACCTCGTTCCAAGACCTTCCTTCCCAACTCATCAAAATATACCTCTTTTACATGACCGTTTTCATCCCGTCTTTTCTGACATTTCAGCTTGTCTTTTTCATAGAACTCTCCTTTGTCTATGAGAATTCCATCCTGTTCTGAAATGGTATAGTGCTTAATGGCGTCTGCCTTGTTGAGTAAGAAGTCGTAGTTTACGGATCTTTCATCGTCATACCAGTCAAAACCAGGGCCAAGAACAGAAGATAAGTTGCCTAGTCCATCATATGATAGGGTTGTGTATGCAAACTCGTCCTCATCATAACTGTCTCGCGACTCCTGGGTTAGATTATAGGAGTTTTTATACGAACAGTCATTTTGAGAATCTATGAGAGAAGACTGCCTGTTAAGCATTCCGCTATTGTTGTACTCATAATAAGTACGCACATAATTGCCATTACCCGAGCCATTGTTGAGGTTTTGGCTTAATCTTCCCTTTTTGTCAAAGTAATCTATGTTTATACAATTGTTACTCCCCGAAGGTGTCGTGAAGATTTCTGTCTTGACGTAGTTGGCGTTTGCTGATTGCGCCATAGCTATCAGGCGGAAAACGATGAGCAGAGTAGATAGAGCTATTCTTTTATATATCAATTTCATAGGCTGAAAGATTTACAATATACTTGACCATCAATAAATATGTAGGCTACATAAATACCTTTGCATAGATGAGATAAATTAAAACTAAGTTCTCCAGATGGAAGTATATTTTGTTTGGAATAATTCTTGCTGTAGTATACAATTCCTGCAATGTCACAAATTTGAATTCTGAAGTCGTGGCTTTTTGTGCTACTATAGCTGATTTTTAACTGTTTAGCAGTAACATTCAGACTATACTCAAACAATGGAAGAACTTTTTGATTGTTTGTGCTTTTTTCATCTTCTTGAGCTTCTTGAGCTTCTTGAGAAGTGTTGCTATGATATTTATAGCAAACTGAGTTTTGGGAAACGAGAAGATTGTTTGCAAAGAATCTCTGGTTTTCACAATTCAATATGACATGATAATTTGTAGCATCATACCATATATATGATTTTACGATTCTTGTTATGGGAGCTTGCTCTCTTTTTTGAGGATAACTAATAGATACATTTTCTTTTTTTTCACGAACCAGCAATACGACATTTTCGATTACTTCTTCTTGATTCACCATCATTTTGCCCATACCAATAACCTTAATAACCTGATTTCCCCTAATACTCATACTGTATTTTCCGCAATATACCCCCTCGGCATTATAAGGTGAAACTACAGAGTCGTTTAGTTGCAGATTAAAGGGTATAGTCTGCAATCCATTAGGGCTATATTCTAAGAATGTGGTAGGATTTTCTGAGGTCATTAAGGATAATCCGTCTTTTGTACGAATATACTTAGACAATTGCTTGTCAGCCAAGACAATAATAGTATCATTCTTATCTTGGTATTTTATATAATCCACGTTGCTTATGTCAGATGGTGTTGTTATATGCCAGATGCAATTTTTTCCTTTTTGAATCTCTGGTGTTTTTTCTATTTTTATTCTTTCTGTCTTATTGTAGGCAAATATGGAAAGATAATTTATAGAGAACAAAGCCACGAGGATTATTTGCAAGGCGTTTGGTCTTGCAAATATACATTTATTGTCGATATTATATGAGATGTTACAATTCATCTTATTGGCTTTTTTTAAAATGATAAGGAGTATTTTTAGGGTGTGCCATGGATTTATGACACACCCTTTTGCATTTTTATTCTTTAGTACCACACTTCAATCTGTGGAGATTCCTTTGCGTAACTTGGCATACATCTGCCTATTCTTGCGCCGATATAAGTTGGGTCGCAGATATAGTAGGTCTTGCCCTTGTATTCGTAAGATGTGCCGTTTGCCACTGGCTGGTTGAAAGCCACGGCAGTACATTCATGACCAGGGAACTGGATGAGATGTACATCAAGGCCCAGAATCTCGTGCACCAGATAGGCGTAGAAGATGGCGCGGTCCTCGCAGTCGCACAGCGGATAATAGAGCGTCTCCTCAAAGTAGAAGTACTTCTCGCGCTTAAACTGCTCATCGTCTGTGGCGTATGGGAAACCCTTCTGTATGAATCTCAGGATTCGGTTGGCAGCATCCTGTTCGTCCAATCCAGCCACCTGGGTGCGGATCTGCTCCACCACTTCGTTGCGGAACTTCTTGTCTACCACGCTGGAAGCCACGGTAGGAATATCTATCACCGGATATTCATCGAGCATCGGCATGATGCCTGTAGGCACTTCGCCCTTCAGGGTGATGCCCGCCGCCTCGTAGCTGAATGGCTTGGTGCTGCTTCCTATCACGGTCTTTCCGGTGAATCTCAGCTCCATGTCCTTACCCAGTTCTGCATCCTTAGGCAGGTCGCAGGTGCGGAAAGCGCCGCTGTCGTCGATGTTCGGATAGATATAGTACTTCTTGCCGTCGATGTTGATGTATGATTTCTCAAACACGTGCTCGGCGTAAGGCACGAGCATTGCCACCTGGTGGTCGTTCATACCCAGACGGATGTTGTAGCCGCAGTTCACCAGTACATACTGTGCCGCCACAATCTTTTCGTTCTGGCTGGCGTTCGGTATCACGGCGTTGATGTATTTCTCTACGAGCATGGCAGAAGCCCAGTCGCTGAGTCCCATCTTGCGCGATTCCGTGGCGAAAGCCTGGGTCACCTCCTTGAGGTCTGATTTCTTTAGGCTTTTCCAGTAAGCCACCACGTCGTTGGTAGAGGCGATGTCCTTCTTTGCCAGCAATATGGCCTTCTGGAACTGGATGTTCTCTCCGTAGTAATCCACGTCGATGGTCTGCTTGCTCACTGGCACCTTCACATGTCCGATATTCGGCAGTGCCGGCATAACTGGGATGGCAGATACGGCTGGCATCAGCGGGAGTTCGATGCCCGAACCGGTGTATTCGATGTCAGGAATATCCGGCTTCACCTCCGGCAGCTTCGGCTTGTTTACTGGGTCAACGCCTGGACGGATGGTAGGTGCCTTCGGATTCTTCTTGCTGGTAGGCACCTTTGCCAGTGGGTCGGTAGGCAGTGCCGGCACCTTGGTAAGGTCTGGCTTCTTGTTGATTTCGCCCAATCCACCTTCAGGGATATCGATGCCCGAACCGGTGTAGTCGATATCTGGAATATCCGGCTTCACCTCCGGCAGCTTCGGCTTGTTCACAGGGTCGATGGTAGGGCGCACCTTAGGTGCAATCGGACTCACCGGCATCTTAGGCTTCACGGTCACCGGCTTTTCCGGCTGCTTAGGCTCCGTATAAGTAGGTGGAGTCTTTGGCTTAGGAACCTGCGATCGTATATCTCCCTTAAATTTCTTATACTCTTTCCACACACCTTGCATGTACTTATCGTAGTCGGTAAGTATGGTGTTGCGGAACTTGTTGTAGTCGTCCATCATGCCTTGTCTTGCCTGCTGGAACTGCTTCACGAAGTCATCGTTCTGCGCAAAGGATGGTGTTGCCTGTAAGCCAAGCAACAGTATCATGCTGAGTGTAGGATATATTCTTTTCATAAGCTCTTTTTTATGTTGTATACTATTATAAAGATAGATATCTGTTGCAAAAATAATGCAAACGAGCGCAATGAAAGCTTGCTTTCAAATTGCCGAGTGCAGCTTATTTTCTGCAAAGATACTATTTTTTTCTTTATGGTCAAACAAAATTCATAAAAAAAGCTCTCCACCCCATTATTTTTTTGGGATAGAGAGCCTGACAGTATAGTTCTTAGAAGTTACCTGGCCCAATAATACCCCAATCTCTATTCGAACGTGGCAGGTTCGAATTGATGTTCGGGTTGCGGTCTGGCTGCCAGGTTCTTACCTTGATGGATGGATTCTCAGGGTCGTTGAAATCCACCATCAGGAACAGGTAGCCATGATCGCCATAGTTGGATGAATAGTAATCCTGTTTAATCTGGATGCCGTAGGTCTCGCCTCCGGCGCCCATCTTCACCACGTCGTTGTCGGCAAAGCGGATATTGATAAACTGGTTGCTCTGGAAGCACATTTTTAGCTTTCTCAGATACTCGCTCTTGGTCTGACGGGTATATTTTATCAGCGGCTTGTTGTCGCCGAAGGTTGATGCCTGATCCTCCATGCTGAGTCTTGGATTCCTTTTGATCACATGACCCGTGATGATGGTGGCATTGTCGTCGAACACGCTCTCCAGATAGTCGAGTCGCTTCAGGGCGAAGGCAGTCTTGTAGTTCTCCAGGAAGGTGGCTATCACCATCTTGGCATAGTCGCTCCAGGCACCCACACCCTTGTCGAAGATGTCGGTCTTTGCCTGGCTGCCCAGTCCGAATGCCACGCATTCTATCTTCTTGTCCTCGCCGAAGGTGAAGGTTACGTCTTCCACGAACTTGCGCTTGTTGTTCCTGAAGGAGAATGCCATTGGGATGCTGCGGCACACCACGCGCTTGCCCATGGTGTAGAACGAGAACTGCGGGTTGCCCAGCAGTCGTGCCTGTCCGTAGTTGAGCAGCTTCTTGTACATCTCCAGTCCGTCGGCAGAGAAGCAGTCGTTTACGCTGTCATATTGCCGGGTCTTGATGGCGTTCACCACGCGGTTCATGATTCCGGCGAGCTGTTTCTCGTCGTTCACCTTGCTCAGCGTTTCCAGGTTGGCAGCCGATTCCGTCTTCACCGATTTCTCGAACTCTTTCCTGGCTTCGCTGGATACCGCCGATTTCTTGTCGAGGTTGCTGATGTATACGGATGCGTTCTTGAACGGTGTACCCTTGAAGAGCTGCATCACGCTTTCCAGCTCCTTGTCTATCTGGCACTGGTCGGCGTATTCATACTCGTATTTCAGCTGCAGGCTGTTCACGTCAACGCCTGGGCGCAGTTCCACGATTCCCATGCCGTCTTTGGCACTGTAGAGGTTGCTCCAGGTCTGACCGTCGAAGTAGGTGTAGTCGATGCTGGTCACCGGTTCGCCCTTGTATTTGATGAAGAGATTGATGTCGTTGCCGTCTTTGCTGGCTATTTGGGTAGATAGATTACTCATGATCTCTTCTATCTGTTGTGGAATCCAGGTTACGAGCAGTCGCTGTTCGCCGTCGATGTCCATCTTCACGCTGTTGGGATACTGCAGACTTCTTACCATGGCGAAAGCCCAGTAGTAGTTGCGCAGGGCGTCGTCAATCTTCGCCTTTTCCTCGGCTCTCATCGCCGACCTCACATAGTCGAACACCTTTTCCTTGCGTTCGTTGAAAATCTTGATCACCTCGCTGCTCTTGATGTATCTCAGCACATGGGTCTGTGGCGCATTGCTGATAACGAGGTTGTTGGTGTTGGTGAGGGTAGCCTGAGCATAGCTGTTCATCACCGATGTCACCGCTGTCTTCGAATCGAATCCGCTGTTGGTGTTCAGTTCTTCTTCGTTAATCTGGAAGGAGTTGGAAACATGGAGCGAAATCTTGCTGATCAGGTCGTTGAGTGCAGCCTGGTCGGCAGAGGAATAGGTGTCACCCCATCCTTCTCCGCAGATGTAGCTCGCATCGTTTTTCAGTTCTTCCGCCTTCTGCTCTGCCTTCAGTTCTGCTTTCTGTGCCGCCTTTTTCTCGCTGGCACTCTGTGCGCAGCAGGGGATAGGGAGGCAGGTAATCAGTGCGAAGGCGAGGAGCATTTTCAGTAGTCTGTGCATAGGTTACTCTGGCTTGAATCCTTCCTTTACGAATTTGCTGACGAGACTTGCGTATTTCTGTGCGGCAGCCGATTCCTTAGCCGCATTCTCCAGGGCAGCCAGGCGTGCCTTGGTAGCCGCATCCTGGTTTACGATGAAGAAGCTCTGCATCTCGTAGGTGCCGTCGCCCAGGTCGTGAATCATGCTGAAGCTCTCCTGCATCTCACCCTTGATTTCCTTTTCTACCAGGGTCTGGTAGGCTGCATAGAAGTTGTCTTTCTCCAGACTGTCGCTGGCGGCGATGTCGCTCACGATTCTTGCCTGTATGTTGCTGCCTGCCTGGCGTGCATAGGTGTTGCAGGCATTGTTGATGGCAGTCTGATGACCGATATTCTTTGATTTGAACTTAGAGGCGATGCCTACGATTTCGAAGGCATTGTCTCCGCCCTTGGCGAGCTTGTCGTAATGGGAGAGCAGCGCAACTTCCAGGGAACGTGAAGAGGCGTAGATTTGCCATTTCTCTTTCTTGAATTGCTTCATCTTCACCTTGTACTCTTTCTTGAGCTGTTTCTCCAAGATTGAATTCTGTGCTTGTGCTGTGGTGCAGTTCAAGGTCAGTGCCAGGGCTGCCACCATCATGATCATAATCTTTCTCATAATTATACCAATTTTTATTCTATTATCACTTGTTTTTTATTTTCCCTTAAGGCTAAAAATAATTAGCCTTAAGGGTAAATATATTTAGCCTTAAGGGAAAATTTTCCTGTGGTTCTGGATGTATATCTTTCCCTTCACCATCTGTTTCACTTCCCTGCCGCTCAAATCGTAGATTCGGTGGTCGGCTGGTTGCTTTCTGTCATCTGCCGTCGGGGCGATGATGCCGTTCTCCACATCATCCTGTCCCGGGTTCTGCGGCTCGCCCGGAGCATCCGGGTCGTAGACGAAGTGGGCGGTAAGTGTGGTGTGGGCTTCCGGCATCAGGAAGTTGAAACCTGCCTCTTCGCTTACCAGACTGTCGCCTTCGTACCAACCTTCAAAGCGGAAACCCTGGCTGGCATAGGCTTGCAGCCATACCTCCTGTCCTGCCTCTGTCTTCTCGCCGCTGGTTCTGTTGAACGAGCAACTGCCTTCCTTGTTGGTGTTCAGGTAGAGGCGGTAGGGGTTCGAGGTGACTGGCTCATCGGGTGGAAGAGGGTCATAGCCGAACACAGCCACAAACTTCACGTTCTTCGCCTCCATCTTGTAGGTGAACTCCTGGTCGGTGGTATATTCCTTGCCGTCCTTCAGCCAGTACTTGAAGTAGTAGTTGCTGTTGGATGAGGAGGTTCTTATCTGTACCTCCTCGTCCTCGAAGTATTCGCCGCTTCCCGAAGCATAACCATACTCCGCTTCCCCGTTCACCTTATATCTCAGATAGGGCTCGGGTGGAGCAGGAGGGTCGAAATCGGGGGTGGTTGCCCCAAGCTGACCGCTGCCCACAAGGAGCAGCAGCCATGCCAGGATATGATATCTTAATAGTCTATTCATGATCATTCGATTTTCTGACTATACCTTATTATATATATAACCTGCTGAGGCTTTACTTCACCATCACCTTGGTGCTCATGCCGTTCACCTTGACGATGTAGACACCGGCTGATAGGCGGAGCATTCCGTCGCTGTTGCTTGAAGCCACCTGAGCACCGTTGAGGTTATAAACATCTACGTTCTTGCCGTTGCAACCATTAATCTGGATGCCCTCTTCAGTAGGCAGAATGTTCACGCCAGTCTTCTTCACTACGTCGGCGATGCTGGTTACGCTGCTGTTTGGTGTCAGCAGGAATCGCTTGTTGAAGGTTCCAGCCTCGCTGGTAAACTCATAGTCACCGTTGGTGAGGTCGATGGTGATACCTGCCACGTTATCCTTCAGCAACATTGGCTGGTCCATGCGGACAGCCGAGATGGTGAAGGTGCCAGACTTCTTGGCGGTGAAGCCGAGCTGAACGCTACCCATAGGACGCTCGTTGATGGCGAACTTGGTACCCTTGCCTTCCACGCTGTAGAGCTGAGGAGCCTGGGTCAGAGTCATGAACTTGGCTGCATCGCAATCCATTTCGTAGTTGCGGCTCTTCTTGTCGTTGAATACCACGCGGGTCTTGTCGCTGAGTGAACCGTCGCTTACGTTCAGGTTGATGATCATACGGCTAGGAACGAATCCGCGAGCCAGTCTTCTAGCCTTGGTTTCCTGCGCTCTGATTTCGCTACCGGTCTTGGTGAGTCGGTCTTCAGCCTTGAACTCGATGGTGCTTGAAGCGGTAGGCTTCTGCACGAAGAATGCCTGGAATGGGTGCAGGGTGTAGTCATCGTCGCCAGGGCGTACAGCCTCGTAAGAGTTTCCGTTCCAAACGGTGATAGGCGCCTCGTAGCCGAGGTCGTTCACGTTGTAGTAGCTGGTCTGAGGGTTACCGATGAAGTTCCAGCTGGCATCGAAGTTGTTGCCAGAAGGGAACACGTCGAGTTCCTTCATGATGTTGTTGGCATCGAGCTGTCCGAACTTCTCCTTGGTTACCTTGAGGGTGAGTGTACCAGCCTTGTTGGTCTGGAAGATATATCCCTTGCCCTGCTTGAGCCATTCCTCGTTATCAGGCAGATTAACCCATCCGCCGCTGCCTTGGTCGGCACGGATAGAACCGTCGTACATCTTCCATTTATATTCTCCCGGAGCCTTGGTATCCGAGAGTTTGATATCGAATGGGAAGCTGAAGAAGTACCATTTGTTATCAGAAACAGAGATATCGAATCTCATCTTCTTGGCGTTGAGGTTTCCGTCGGTGATGAGGGTACCTGAGTTTCCTTTATCTCCGTCGCCCTTGATGGTAACGTCGCCTGCCTCCTGGTTATCTTTTCCATCCACCTTCAATCCTCCGTCTTCCTTGATATCGATATCCGGTGTTCCGTCGAATCGCTTGTCTTCGAGTGTAAACTCCTTGTCGAGATAGAAGTATTTATAAGGTTCATTAAACTCATGTATCTCCTTAAACTGGCTCCACTGCGTATTGAGATAATAGTTATCCACGCTCTGGGTTGGGACGTAGAGGGCGATGTTTGAGAAGTTACTGAATGTGCCTTGATTGATAGAGATAGGGAGTACGGTGTAAGCGTAAACCTTCTCGAGGTTGCAGCCAGAGAAAGCTCCATTTTCTATCTTTTCCAGGGTACTAGGCACTCGGAGTTCTTTCAAATTTTGATTGCCGGAAAACGCCCAGTCACCAATATATTTAAGACCAGGGAGAGCTATGCTATCAAGTGAACAATATTGAAATGCACTTGAATTAATACTTTTTAGCGAAGGAGGAAATGAAGCGTATTTTAAATTAACACAATAATAAAAAGCACCGTTTCCAATTTCTTCCACACTGTTTGGAATTATAATAGAGTCTAGAGCTGATTCTCTGAAACTGCCAGGACCAATAATTTTTAAATTATTTGGCAAAATTATACTCTTTAAAGAAGTGCAAAAACAAAATGCCCAATCTTTAAGCTGTTGACATGACTTGATTTCGACATCTTTAAGTTTAATGCAATGATCAAAAGAATAAGTATCTAGGCAGATAAGATTTTCTGGTAAAGTAACAGATGTCAAATTCTGGCATAGAAGAAATGCTCCTTTGATTTGCTTGACGCTGTTTGGCAATTTTACAGATATGAGTTTATCTAAATGAGAGAAAGAATTCTCTCCCAAGATGCTATCTTGAGTACAGTTGCCTTGATAATACTCGTATGGATTAGCCACAATATCAGCATCCGACAAATCAAGATGATGCAGATTGTCCATCTTGTTGCGGAACAACATAATATCATAGCTATTAATCGTACCGCTAACCTTCAGTGATACGATATTATTCAAGTTATTTCTATCAAGTTGCTGCAACAAACCAGGCGCATTGTCTTGGGCTGTCGTTTTAACATCATAATCTAATTTTGCTCCAATAGCAAAGATTTGACCAGCAAAATCTTTCCAAACATCAGCTGTTTTATAAGCATTGAGTGCTTCTTCTGGTACCAATACAACTACATTTTGTCCGAAAGAACTGCCAAGTGATGGTACTTTTGTAGCGTTGATAGTGATATAGTTTATTTCAGGAAAAGCATTATATCCGATAGAGCTAATAGTTGCTGGAATAGTTAGGCTATCTATATTGCTGCCTTCGAATGCTGAGCTACCAATGGAGTTTATATTCCCTAAATCAACACTTTTCAGATTGTTACAATTTTTAAAAGTATTATCCGCAATATCTTTTACCGAAGCAGGAATAACCACGCTAGTAAGTCCTGTTCCTTCGAATGCTGAGCTACCAATTTTTGTAATATTAGTAAAATCAAAACTTGTAAGTCCTGTACAACCACAGAATAAATAATTGGGAATCTCTGTTAGAGTACTTGGGAGTTTTATTTCTTTTAGATTTTTACAGTTTCCAAATATACTGGCGTATGGCCATGATGAGCAGTTGGATAAATCAATTGAAGATAATGATTCACATCCATTAAATGCCTCAGAACCAATAGAAGTAATGCTAGCCGTTTCTCCTAAGGAAACCAAATTTGTACAATTAACGAAAGCTCTTTGTTCGATAGTATTACAAGCTTTAAGGATAACAGTCTTTAATTTTTTGCTACTATCAAAGCCACCAACATATTTACAGTTGCTTAAGTCTATTGAGGTCAGACTAGTATATTCAAAAGCTCCCATACAACATTTAGTAATGTATTGTGAATTGACAACTTCAGCCAAATTATAGCAATTACTAAAGGCTGTTTCTATTGTGATAGAATCTTTTGGTAATATTACTTTGGTTATAACTTCTGAATTTTTAAAAGTGTTGTCTAACCCCTTAACAGTATAGGCTGTTTCTCCATCATATATTTTTTCTGGCACAACAACTTCTGCCCCATAATTTGAGGCACCAGTAAGTGTTGCGTAATGTTTGTATGTAGACGTTTCTTGATCGTATTCTGAATAAGAAGAATTGCATGTCCATGTCACGCCATTCTCATCCGTATAATCGAATGCGAAGCCATGCAATATGAAGCAGAAAAGCATCAGCGTTAATGTAAAAAATCGTTTCATGTTTCTTTGTTTAATTAATTTTGTTTTTTATTCTTAATTGAATTTCTCCAGTGCCATTTCCCGTCCCCAAAGGGGGCGAATGTGAATAACCGCTGGTGGAATGACCGAAGGGAATGGAACCTGCGGATAGCAGTCACACTCTCTCCAAGCGTCCCCGGAGGGGGCGAACAGGAGCAAGAAAGGAGGTGCTCGATGAAGTCGAAGTATTCTTATGTCATAAGCCGTTCGTTTTATTAAGTTATTTTTATTATCATTCACCAGTTCATAGGCTTTTCGCCTAATATCACCTTTTCGCCGGCAAAGGTACGAAAAAAAAACGAAAGTGGATTGGTTCAATTTGGTTCAATTTCATTTTCCATCAAAAAAAAGAGGATGTGGTTTGTGCCACACCCTCTTATTTCTTCGTTTAAATCCCAGATAATCGGGATGGACTATCATTTGATAGCTATCTTCTTCTGGTTCACAATATACACTCCGGATGGCAGAGACTCTATGCTTTCTGTTTCTCCGGCTGCAATCTTCACGGTCTTGATGAGCATGCCCTTTGTAGAGAAGATGTTCACCCATCTCGTGATGTCGCTGTGGATATAGAGCGTCTTGCTTACTGACCATGCATCCAGGCCCGCTACCTGCTTCATCGGAATCGACTCGATGGAGGTGGTTGCCTCGTCGAAGACGGCCAGACAACGGGATGCCGTGGTGGTAACATTCTGGATGTACGCCTGGAACGGATGCACCACAAAGGCATCACTTACGAAGACACTGCCAGGCTTGTAATCCTGGTACGCCTCCCCAACATTCAATGCATACACACCATCCTGCTGCGACAACTGCTCGAAGTTGCTGACGAAATCCTTTTGACCATTGCTCTCCACCTCGTTGCGGGTCACCGCAATGGTGGCGTTCTCGGCAGAGAAGGTAACCTTGCCAGCCAGGATGTATTCATCAGAATAATACTCCGAGTTAGGCATACAGATAATGTATGGCTTGTATGCCTGGATATCGGCAGCACGGGTAAAGGTGGCTGCACCCTGACTCAAATCGTAGAGCCAGAATGGCTTCGCCTCGCCCGTCGGCAAGCCCTTGGCAAATGGCGCTATCTTGCCATTGGTCTCGTGCGTCATCTCCTGCACATCGAATGGAAGGGAAATCGTCTCGTTGCCCTCACTGGTTCCTATCACCGTGGACTGCTGGAAGTTACGGGTATACGTAATCTTCTTTGCCACAAAGGATGAAGGACAGAAGAAAGCACCGTCGGATGCTTCTCCATCGACGATGTCGCTCAGCGTAATCGACTCGGCTACGCCCGCAGCTACCACGTTCTTCAGGGTGGCTGGTGCATAACTCTTGGCATTCACATACAAGAGGAGGTTTGGATTGTTGATGCCATCCAATACCTCGGCGGCGATGTTGATGTTCGCATTCCAGGTTACTGCAGCCAACTTCCTGTTGTTGCTGAACAGCTGCTTGCCGCAAGCGGTGAGCGATGCAGGCAGACTGACGGTCTTCAGATTCATGTTGGCGAATGCCTGGTCTGCCAGGGTGTTATCGCCTACGGGCTTTCCGCCTTCGGTGCTGCCCTTGATGTTCGCCTTCGCCAGATCCAGATGCTGCAGCTTCTCGAAGGAAGCAATCAGGGCGATGTCCTCGGCGTTGAGGCTGCCCACTACCTGGAGCGTGTTGTCCGCAGGTTCACCGTTGCACCATTCCATCGCCTTCGCCAGATTGCCCGCCTCGGTGAGACTTGCCGTCTTGCCGTTGTAGCAATAGGCAGGAGTATAGGATGCCACCTTCGATGGGTTGAGCCACTGCTTCATGGCGATAGCCTTCACGGTGCAGAGGGTATCTATCTGGATGCCAGTCTCTGCGTCGTAGCGCAAGGAAGCGTCGCTTGGTTCGGTACCGTCGGTGGTGTAGTAGATGGCTGCATCCTCGGTAGGCACGTCGAGTTTCACGATTCTTCCGTTATAGGAAGCCTCCTTCACAGGCTCGCAGGCGAAATAGTCTGGCACATAGGTCATCACCTCCGAACTGTTGAAGCCCTCTGCCGTTACCATCGCCTTCACTGGGCGGTTGTCGGTCAGCGTCAATGCATCGGTATAGATGGTAGAGCTGCTGGTTGGGGTAGAACCGCCAATCTCATAATGAATCACGGCTCCCGCCATGTTGCTGCTGATGGTAAGCTTGCCATCGGCGAAGGTGCAGGTAGGCTCGGATGCCTTGAAGTAATCCACCGTATAACTGTTTACCACGGAAACCAGCAGTCCGTCCTTCACGGCAATCGCCTTGTAGGTGGCGTTGTGGTTGAGGCTGATAGGACCCGTATATTTCTGGCTATTCACGGTAGGCGTCGTGCCATCGCTGGTGTAGTAAATCTCCGCCCCCTCTGTTTCCGAAGCGATGGTCAGCAGGTTGTTGGATACGTTGAAGGTAGGAACCTTGCAGACGTATGGACTGAAGATGGCTACATCCGAAGTGTTGAAGTCCTTGGCAAAAGCGATAGCCTTCACGGTCATGTTCTCCGTCACCTCGATAGGTTCGGTATAGATAGGAGAAGACTCCGAAGGTTCCTTGTCCTCGCCAATCTCATAGTGGATAACCGCACCTGGGGTGCTGCACGAAATCACCAGTTTATCATCTACGATGCTCATCACCGGAGCTGCTGCCTGCATGTCGCTGATTACGAAGGTAGCCGTGGCAGAAGTGATATGTCCGTCCATCGCCGTAAGTGCCTTGATGGTTCCATTGTGCTGGATATCAATCGCCTTGTCATACTTCTGACTCTGGGTGGTAGGCTCCGTTCCGTCTGTGGTGTAGTAGATGCTGGCACCCGCTGTGGCGGTAGAAAGCTCCAGCTTGTTGCCGGTGCGCTTGAAGGTTGGCACGGCACAGATCAGGTTATCCACATTCAGTTGATAAGTGGTAACCGGCGAGTCGTGGTAATCGTTGCGCAGGGCTATCGCCTTCACGGTGCAGTTCTTCATCAGCTCCACCGGACCGGTGTAGAGATTGCTCTTGTTGGTAGGCTCTGTTCCGTCCAGTGTATAGTAAATCTTGGCATCGGCGGTAGGGGTGGTGATGCTGATGTGCAGATTGCTGTAGCTGATGGTTGGCGCTGCCACGGCATAGCTGTCTATCTGATAGGTGGCGATATAGGAGTCGGCACAGTCCTTGCCGATGGCTATCGCCTTGACGGTGGCGTTGTGGTCGAGCTTGAATGCCTCCTTGTAGAGTCGGCTCTGGGCATTAGGCTCTGTTCCGTCGAGGGTATAGTATACCTTGGCGTCGGCATCGGTGCAGGAGATGCTCAGCATCTCGTCCTTGTAGTTGATGACCGGCGTAGGCATTGCATTCTGCTTGTCAGAGAGGCGCAGACTGGTATTGCTGCCCAGGTTGTAAACCACGGCGTAGTAGGTGCCTGTATTGAAATAGGTGGCCTTGCCCTGCTGGGTATCTGTTTCGCTGAAGCGCTGCATCTCGGCTCCGTCCTCGTTGTAGAGGGCTATCCTGCTCGCCTTGGAAGATACCAGATAGTAGGTGTTCGCCTTGTCGATGGTGAACTTCACGGCATGGAAGTCGCCCCTGCCTATTTTGTCGAGACTGATGCTGCTGTATGGCTTCAACTCCACCGCCTGCCTGTTGATGTTGTCGGCAATCACGGTATCCTTGTGCAGGATGTTGCTCCACTGACGGTTGCTTCCCTGAAACTGCATGCTGAAGTTGAGTTCGCTTTTTCGGCTCATCTTCACGGTGCTGCTAGCCTTGTCGATGGAGAACTTTCCGTCTTCCACCTTGGCAAACTCGGTAGGGGCAGGGATGTCGAAGAGGGTGTTGGTGAAGGTGATTTCCTTCAGGTTGTCGAGCTTCACGTTTGTCACCGACTCGTTGAATCCGTATTTATATCCGATGAGGCTTGCCTCTGCCTCCGGAGTTGTATCTGGCTTTTCCGATGGGGCGATGTAGAACTTGTAGCTGTAGTATTTGTAGCTGCAGTCCTTTGCCTTCATGCGGATGTTGAGTGTATGGAGTCCCGGTGCATAGCCTGCGATGTCTATCTCGTTAGAGAGATTGCCTGTAGCCGTCTGGGCAGTCTTGGCGTTCTGGATGTCGTTGTCAATCCAGTAGGTATAGTTGCCCTGCAGGGTGTCGGCTGTCGCAGCTTGCGTCATGCATCCGAGGAGTGCTGTTGTAAATAATGTCTTCCACATAATCTTTTATTTTGCGGTTACTTTTGCGTTCACTTTTACTTTGGTCTTGGTGTCGTCCCAGTTTACCGATGCATTGGTTATCTGCGGACGGTTGGTTGGGGCAAGCAGGGTGGCTGCATCGCTGATGTTGCTCGGAATGCTGCCGCCGAAGATGCCCACCACGGTGCCGTCGGTGCCCAGATAACTGCTGGCTGCCAGTTGCTCCCTGGTGAACTTGCAGGTAAACGGAATCGTAGTTCCCAAAAGTGACTCTTTGATGAGGATGCAGTCTTGCAGGGCATACACCTGGTCGGTGGCGTTGTAGAGCGAATTGGTTACCACGCTGGTTCCGTTGCCCGGGTTGCCGTTGAAGTCGGTGTTGCTGATGCTTCCGATGATGGAGTTGGTAATCAGCGAATTGTCGGCTCCGCAGAGGTTCTTGATGTAGCAGTGGTTGGCACGGACGTTGTCGCAGTCGCCCAGGTTGATAAGCTCACTGTTGTAGAAGGATGCCTTGGCTGGTGTGCGCAGGGAAGTCATGTAGGATACCAGGCATCGGCGGCATTCGATGTCTACTGCGGCGATATCGGCACGGCTGGTTCTGAATTCCAGAATGCGGCTCTTCTGCAGGGTGAGTTTCACGGGATGGGCGAGGGTATAGTAGGTGCCGTCTTCCATCTCGTTGTAGAACTCGATGCGCAGTCCGTTGCTGGAGGTGGCATTGAGGTTCTCCAGGTTCACCTTCAGCGAATCCTTGCCCGGAGACTTGATTTCGATGCAGTCGCTGCTGTTCTGGCAGTTGATGTAGGAAGCATCGGCGCCGATGATAGAGATGCTTTTGCTGATGGTAAACTTGCTGGCGTAGTTGCCGTTAGCCAACAGCAGGGTGTCGCCTTCGGCTGCCTGTTCGATGGCCTTTGCCATCTCGCCTGGCGCAAAGGAGCGGGCGATGACGCCCTGGTGCTGCAGGAAGATTCTGCCCTCGTCGGCTGTTGTGGCTGCATGGCTTACTGTAGCTGTCAGCATCATGCCACAGATGCAGAGGAATTTATAGAGTCTGTTCATCATTTTATGTCGAGATTAAACATGAGTTTATGATTGGAACTGTTGATATCGAGCACCGGATTCTGAAGCTGGGGTGCTTCGAGGGTGAGCGAATAAGGAGTGGTTCCTCCCAGGGCGCCCATCACCGTGTTGTCGTTTCCGATGCATCCCTTCGAGGTCAGCGTCTCGGTGGTCCAGCGGCAGGCACCGGTGGTATCGAGAATCTCATCGTTCGAGAGCAGGGCGAAACTGTCGGTCTGCTTGCAGATCTTAAACGGATTGTAGGCTTCCGATGTCTTGCGGATCAGCACGTTGGTCAGGGTTACGGCTGGGTCGAAATAGCGGGTCTCTCCTTCCACCGCCTTCAGGTGGTCGATGATGGAGTTGCTGATGTCGCCCTTGAAACTGTTCATGTATTCGTCGCCGTCGTCGCCGCTTCCTCCCAGTTCGTAGATGTTGCAGTGGTTCAGACTGATGTGCAGGTTGTCGGAATCAACGATGCCGAAGTTGCAGCTGTTGATGAGACAGTTTTCTGCACGGAAAGCCTTCAGTTCTGTGCTCCATCCGTTGATGCTCAGGTTCAGCTTGCTGGATTTCAGCTGTGTATCGTCGATGCTGGCATTGATGCTGAGCAGCACATAGCTCTTCTGGATATCCAGTTTGGCGAGACTTTGTCCGATGGCAAGGTTCGACTTGATGCCGTAGAGATGGCATTCCTTCCTGGCATCCGTGATGTCGATGGCGAGGGCACCGATGTAGGTATCTTCTCCTTCGCCCACGATGCAGACGCTCTTGCTGATGGTAATCGGTTTGGCACCGTAGTAGATTTCCTTGCCGTTGCTCATCGCCTGGAAACCGTAGTTGCCGTTGGTGAGGAAGAGGGTGTCGCCATCTACACTTGCCTCCACCGCCTCTTTCAGTTTGTCGGCGGCAAAGAGGCTCACGGCTCCCTTGTGGTGCAGGAAGATGCGCTCGTTGCCTGTTGGCTTGCCCGGCATGTTGGCTGCATGAAGCTGACTTCCCGAAAACTGGAAGCCGCAGAGCTGGATGCCCAGCAGACAGGCTATCATGAATAATACATATCTATTTTTCATATTTCTGTTTCTTTCGTTAGATGATTTATATCTCTGGAGTCTCATGGTCGCCCTCGCTTGGTGTCTGACCCTCGGTCTTGAAGGTAGTCACCGGGCTGTATTCGATGCCGAGCGGACCGCGGGTATAGAAGCGGAGATAATAGGTGGTAGCCGACTTCAGGTTGCTCAGCTTGGTAGCGATGCTTCCCTGGCTTGCCGGTGCCGTACCCACCTTGACGCTCAGGGTGTTGCGGTCATCCTCGCTGATTACAGGCTCCTTGTTCACATAAGAGTAAACCACACCATATTCCTGTACCTCGAACATCGCCGAGAAACTGCTGGCCACGGTAGCCTCATATCGGGTGATGCCGCTCTTCTGCACCTTGCCGAAGGTTGTGGCATCGGCAGCCACCTGGTTCACGGTGATGATTTCCTTGCCCTCCTTGCCATAGTTCACCACGATGGTAGCCTGGCGAGGCTGCAGACTCTTGTTGTCATCCAGGGTCAGGGTGAAGGTGCCGTTCTCTGTTCCGCCGGTAGCGCTCAGGTGAATCCATTCAGCCTCCGTTTCCACGCTCCAGGTGGTGTTGGCAGTTACCTTGATTTCCTGACTGGCATTCTTGGCAGCAAGACTCACCTCGTTGGCAGAGAGGGTAGCCTTGGCAGCCGCCTGGTTCAGGGTCACCGTCTTCTTCTCGGTTCCGTAAGTCAGGGTGATGATAGCCTGGCGTTCCTCCAGCGAGGTATTGTCGTCCAGGGTCACGGTGAAGGATCCGTTGGCAATGCCGCTGTTTGTGCTTACGTGTGCCCAGGTAACATCCGAGCTTACGCCCCAGGCCGTGTTGGCAGTAACCTGAATCTCTTGTGATGCATTGCGGGCAGGCAAGTCTACCCTCGAAGGTGAAACCGTTACATTGAAGTCAATCTTCGTAGAAGCATAGACATCCTCTTCCTCCTTCTCGGTGCACGACTGCATGGTGCCAGCCAGAGCCATCAGGATGGCGAATGCCATGCTCTTGCTATATAGTAGTTTCTTCATATATACCTATTTTAATATATTAAGTTTAGAAATTCACGAGGATGCCGGCATGGGCATAGAAACCGCCTTCGGCAAATCCGCCCACATCAGCCACCGATTTATAGGTGTCGCTCTTCTTGTTTGGGATGGCATACTCCGGATTGAGGAGGATGCAGAGATGAGACACGGGGGCGATGAGCAGTTTGGCACCGATGGTGAAGGAGCCGCACGAGGTGCCGTCGGCATATTTGCCGTCGCTCTTGAGCATCTGGGTGAGATAGCCTATCTGCGGAGTGATGCCCACACGCATGCTCAGCGGGAACTGGTAACCCAGTTTCACGGCGAAGCTGTTGAGCTTGTAGGTGTCTATCTCCTGCTGCACGTTGGTTTCCTTGGAATACCAGTAAACCTCGTCGCTGCTTCCCAGCCCCATGGTGTAGGAAGCCTGAAGGTCGAAGTTGGAGATGATGAGGCCGATGGTTCCCGTTACGCCCATCGTGCTTCCGCCGTAGGTGAAGGCAACGCCGGCATAGATACCCGTCTTCTTCAGATAGGTGATTGGCTTGAGCTTGATGGTATCGTTGATTTCGGCATCACGCAATACGTTGTAGGTCTTGGTGAGCGGACGGTAGCCTTCGTGTCTGTAGGTGATTTCGTTGGTTCCGATAGGCAGTTTGGCGAAACCGTTCTCCGAGAGGAGCTTGATGTCGTTGTAGATGCCCACCACCTTCGGACTGCTTACCACGAAGAGGGAACCGGTGTATGGGATAGGGGCTTTCACCTCGATGGTCTTGTCTTTCTTGGCTTCCACCTCGAAGGAAGTGGTCTGGTTCTCGCAGTTCTTCTTGCGGGTTTCCACCACGTAGGTGCCGTATTTCAGACGCTGGTACCAGGAACCCGTTCCCACCTTCTTGCCGTCGAAGTAGATATCGGCACCGTCGGCTACGGTCAGGTTCACGGTTCCGTAGAGCAGGTCTTCATCCTGCATCTGCAGCTTCAATGATTTCGGACTTTCTTTAGTGATGTTCACGTTGCTGTCATAGTACATGTTGCCGTTTCGGGCTGTGATGTGGTGGATGCCGTAAGAGAGGTAGACGGTCTGTGGGGTCTTTCCTATCTTCTCATCGTCCACGGTGATGGTAGCACCAGCCACCGAAGCTTCCAGGGCAACATCCATACCTTCCAGGGTAAGTTTCATGGTGTAGGTTCTTGCTGCCTTGATTTCCGATGGGTAGTAATACTCGCAGGCACCGTACTTAGGATGTCGGATGGTAATCTTCTGTGCACGTTCCGGCACATAAACCCACCATTGTCCTGTCTTGTGCTGGGTGGTTACGATACCATAACTTCCGCCGTCGAAGGCGAGGTTGTCAAGATTGGTCTCAATCTTGAGCAGGGCTGCCGTCCTGCCGTTGTTGTCTTTCTTTTGTGTGCCCTTGAGGTTGGCTGTCTGGTCATACTGGTCATACTTGAAGTTTCTGATCACCAGGTTGTTCTGTGCCGACGCAGCTATCGCCGCAAAAGCCAGGATACAAAAGAGTAAAAGTTTTCTCTTCATATTATCAAGTTTAGTTTATTATCATTTGCAGAAAATTCACCGCCAGGTTACCTGGCGATGAATTTCTTGTGGTTTCTGATATAGACCTTGCCCTTCTGGAGCTGGGCAGCGCTCGTTCCGTCCAACTGGTAGATGCGGTTGGAGCAGGCTGATGGGCTTAGGGTAACTTCATCGATGCCGCTGCTGTTGTCTACATTGCCCTGTCCCGTTCCGCCCGGGTCGCTTGGACTGCTCGGACTGTATACGATGTGTGCCCTGAGCGTAACGTTCTGCTTAGGCATCTCGTATAGAAAGTCCTGGTCTGTGCTGATCAGCTCATCTCCCAGGTACCATCCCTTGAAGATGTACCCCGAACTGAGATATGCCGACAGCCAGACGAAGCTTCCCGCTTCCACCTTTTCGCCGCTGGTGCGGTTGAAGGAGCAGTTGCCCTCATCGTCTGTGGTCAGATAGAGGCGGTATCGGTTCATGGGCAGAGGTTCCGACGGACTCACCGGCTTGTAGTCGTAAACCGCCTCGAACTTGACGTTCCATTCTTCCACCTTATATATAAAGGAGGATTCCTCTGAGTATTTCACTCCGTTCTTCAGCCAGTAGGCAAACTGATAGTTCTCGTTGTTGGCAGAAGTACTGATGTAGGCTTCGTCTCCCCAGTTGTAGGTTCCGCCTCCCGAGGTATATCCGTATTCCGAATACGCCACCTCCACCTTGTATTTCATCATCGGGTCGGGTGGGTTTACGGGGTTGAAGTCGTCGTCTGGCAGAGCTGCCATCAGCATGGTGCTGCTCAGGAAGAGCAGCAGCCATGTGGTGACGCTATGGATGATGATTCTTTTCATAGGCTCGAATTTTATTTCCGTTGATCATTCTGCGTATGATTACTTCACCATCACCTTGGTTGAAAGGTTGTCTATCTTTACGATGTATACTCCCTTCATCAGGTTGAGCATGCCGTCGAAGGTGCGCGATGCGAGCATGGTGCCGTCGGCAGCATAGATGGTGACCTTCTTGCCGTTCACGCCGTTGAGGTTGATACCTGCATCGGTTGGCATGATGTTGATACCGGTCTTCTTCACGATGTCGGCGATGCCTGTGGTGCCTCTGCTAGGAACGAGAACGAAACGGTTTTCGAAGGTTCCGGCGTTGGAAGCAAACTGGTAGTCGCCTTCTGTCAGGTCGTAAGTCGCACCTGTCTGGTTATCCTGCAAGAGCATAGGCTGGTCCATTCTCTTGGCAGAGATGGTGAAGTTGCCTGCTTTCTTGGCAGCGAAACCGAGTTTCACGCTACCCATTGGTCGCTCGTTGATGGCGAGGTTGCCTGCCTTTGCCTCGATGGTATAGAACTGAGGGGCATCGTTGATGGCTGCAAACTTGGCTGCATCGCAATCCAACTCATAAGCCTGGCTCTTCTTGTCGTTGAATACCACGCGGGTCTTGTCGGTATGGTTGCCGTCGCTCAGGGTGAGGTTGATGAGCAGACGATCTGGGTTGATGCCGCGACCGATTTTTCTGGCGCGTGCATTGTTCTGCTTGTTGATGCTCTCGCTCTTGGTGATACGGTCTTCAGCCTTGAACTCGATGTTGCTTACATCCACTGGCTTCTGTACGAAGAATGCCTGGAATGGCTGGAGGGCAAACTCGTCGTCGCCTGGGCGCACAGCCTCGTAGGAATTTCCGTTCCAATAGGTGATAGGAGCGTCATAGCCGAGGGAAGCTGCATCCATGTAACTGATCTGTGGGTTACCGATGAAGTTCCAGCTTGCGTTCTGCTCGTCGGCAGATGGATAGCTGCTCAAATCCTTCACGATGTTGTTGGCATCCAGTTTTCCGAACTTCTCCTTGGTTACTCTCAGGGTGAGGTTACCGCTCTGGGCTGTCTGGAAGATATAGCCTACGCCCTGCTTGAGGGTAGTTTCGTCACTAGCCAGGTCAACCCATCCGCCTGTACCCTGGTCGGCACGGAGTGAACCGTTGTATTTGCGGAATACATATTTGCCTGGTGTCTTGATGTCAGCGAGGTTGATATCGAATGGGAAGCTGAAGAAATACCATTGGTTGGCATTGACAGTGATGTCGAATCTCAGTTTCTTGGCATCCAGGTTGCCGTCTGTAATGAGTGTTCCGGCAGAGCTGTTGCCATCTCCCTTAACGGTTACTTCGCCTGCATTCTGATTATCCTTTCCGTTTACGGTAAGAGCACCATTGTTCTTGATGTCGATATCAGGCGTACCTTCGAATCTCTTTTCGAGTGTAAACTCGTTGTCGAGATAGATATAGGTATAAGGCTCATCAAACTCCTTGATTTCCTTAAACTGTCCCCACTGTGTGCTCCAGTAGTAGTTGTCGTAGCTCTGGGTTGGCACATAGAGTGTAGTAGCCTTGAAGTTAGTAAATGTATTCTGGTCGATATTGATCGGCAAGACAGTGTAGGTGTATACCTTGTTCAAGTTGGTACAGTTTGAAAATGCATTGTCGCCGATACGCTCCAGGGTACTAGGAAGCTTCACTTCTGTCAGGTTGCTGCAACCAGAGAAGGTGTTTACTGAGATGCTTGTAAGACCTGGAAGGTTGATGCTGCTAAGACTAATACAGCAGTAGAAGGCATTAGCCTCAATGCGTTTCAATGAAGGTGGAAACTGAACCGATGACAGGTTGTAGCAGAATTCGAAAGCGTGTTCGCCAATTGTTTCAACTTCATTCGGAAGGATAATGTCCTTAAGCTGGTTGCAGTAATTAAATGCATAACTTCCAATATGCTTCAGATTCTTTGGCAATGTGATTTCTTGCAAAGAATTACATTGGTAAAAAGCTTTTCCTCCAATCTTCTCGCAATTGTGGAATATGATTTCTTCAAGATTGGTGCAATTTCCAAAGGCTCCACCATCCTTATTCCAATTCCAGTCTGCAGTATCGCCTACGCAAATCAGATTCTCTGGCATTTCAACAGAACGCAACTGTCTGCAGTTGTTAAAAGCCAGATCGATATACTTCACGCTTTTTGGCAACTTGACAGTCATCAGTTTGTCGAGATCGGCAAAAGAATGAGGACCTAGAATGTCATCTTGGGTACTATATCCCGTATAATAATCGTATGAATTACTCTTGATATCTGCATCAGACAAGTCCAAATAATGGAGATTATCCATCTTGTTACGCATAACCATGATGTCGTAACTATTGATAGAACCCTTTACTTTAAGGGTAACCACGCTTCTAAGATTCTTCTCTCCAATCGCTTTCTGAAGTCCAGAAGTACTAGCTTGCGCTGTAGCCTCTACGTCATAATCAAATTGAGTACCCAATGGGAAGATTCTCTCGCTCATTGTATTCCAAACATCAGCTGCCTGATAAGCAGCGAGTGATTCCTCTGGTACAATGATTAATACGTTTTTGCCCAAGGCTAAGGTATCAGATTCTGCCGTAGTTCCAGGATTGCGGTCTAAAGCAGGTACATTTTTTGCATACAACGTCAATGTAGTATTTCCGTTGAAGCACTTGTATCCTAACGATTTAATTGTATTAGGAATAGATGCGGATTCCAAGCGGGAGCAGCTAGCAAATGCATTCATACCAATTGATTGGCAAACAGGGATGTCAATAGACTTTAATTGCGAACATGTCCTAAATGCGCCTTCTTGAATTGTTGTACATAGAGGCAGGGACAAAGTTTCGATGCCTATACCCTCAAAAGCATAAGCAGGAATCGTTGTGAAATTCTCAATTCCTTTTATCGTTTTAAGGTTTGAGCAACCCCTAAAAACACTCTCAGCCAAAGATGAGCATGACGACAAATCAACTTCTGTCAAATTGGTACAATTATTGAAGGCACCATATCCTAAGAGATTGCATTTTGAAAGGTTTATATTGGAAAGTTTTGCACAATTGCTGAAAGCGTTCTCTCCAACAAAGGTGCAATTTGATAAATCGATGGTAGTTAAATTAGTACAACCCGAGAATGCGTTTCCTTGGATAGAACTTAGCAAAGCTGTGCTCCCGACGGATGTCAAGCTTTGGCATCCATTGAAAGCACTACCTCCAATCGAAGTACAATTGCTTAAATCGATACTTTTAAGGTTTGTGCATCCGTTAAATGTATCATCGTTTATTTTGTTTATCTGTTTTGAAAGTTTTACTTCCTCAAGCTTTGAACAATCTGCAAATGCTTCTTCTCCTAAAGAGGTACAATTACTAATGTCTATAGACTTCAATGATGAGCAAGATTGGAAAGCTCCATACATTATTGTTGTACAACTTGAAAGATCGCCTACTGATTGTAAATTGTTGCAATTAGTAAATGCTTGTGATTCAATAGTTATGCATTTTTTTAGGTTGACGGATTGCAGGTTGTAGCAGTTTGCGAAAGTAGCATTTCCTATTGTTTCACAATTACTTAAATCAATACTCTTCAAGGATCTGCATTCATTAAAAGTGCGAGAGCAATACAGAATTTGATCTGTATTTACAACTTCGGAAAGAAGTGTGCATCCTTCGAAGGTGCTAGATAATGATGTTACAGATTTAGGCAAAGTAACCTTTTTCAGGGTTTGGTTATTGCTGAAAATACTGCCAAGTTGAGTGATGGTATAATCTTTTCCTTCATATTTGACAACTCCAGGTACTGTAACTTCTTCCCCATAGTTATTGGCACCATTGATATACACATAGGTGCTGTCCTTCCATGAACCATCGGGCATAGCTAAACTAGTGTAGTTCAAACTACATTCCCAATTCACTCCATTCTCGTCTGTATACGTGAAGGAGGTAGATTGCGCAAATCCTTGCAGCACTCCTATACAGAACATGACTGATAAAAGTAAAAGTCGTTTCATACGCTTTGTTTTAAGTTATTGAATTTTTTATTATTTACTATCATTTCCTTCGCCTTTCACCTTAAAAAAGGTGAAGAGACATTATCGAGTGCAAAGGTAACAATAATATTCGAAACAAAGTTGGTTCATTTTGGTTCAATTTCATTTTGTATCAAAAAAACTTTGTTTCATCATGTAATATGCTCCCCAAACCCTCCATTTTGATGATTCAATTTTCGCAAATTGGCTCTACACGCCCTGCAAGGGCAAAAGCTCCTAGCCCAGGGCAGCGCCCTGGGTAATGATGGATGCAAGCCTGTCGCCCTGCAAGGGCAAAAGCTTTTAAATACCAGGCAATAATAAAGCTTTTGCCCTTACAGGGCGCCTTGCTGATTGCTAGTATACCCAGGGCGCTGCCCTGGGCTAGGAGCTTCTGCCCTTTCAGGGCGTGCGGGTGAGGTACTTGCGAAAGGATCTGATGCATGAACTTTACCATTTTTTTGTGCTGCAAGGCTACATATTACAAAAAGGCTTCATTTCATCCTTTTTTGCCTCTAATCCCAAAAATCATATAGAATTTTGGGATTACAATCCCAAAAATCAGTATAAATTTTGGGATTAGGATATTTTGCCGCACTATCGCAAGTAGTATTCTTCCGTCCCCAAAGGGGGCGAACAGGAGCAACACTGGATGTGGTTCGCCCCCCCCTGGGGGACCGGCTGTTACCTTCGTAACTTTGATAAAAACGATTTCCACTTTGTGCCCACGAACATGAGTAGTTATGCCCGCGAACATGAGCAACCATGCCCGGGAACACGGGTGCTTTTAACCGACAATCTCGGTTAAAAGTGCCCAAAGCTCCGGGCAAAGTTGGGCAAAGCCTCGGGGGACATTCCTTGATGCTTGAAATGAGTTTTCTTAATACTAAATACGAGCTTTTCTGATGCTTGAAAAGTGTCTTTTCCTGCTACAAAATTGGTTCATTTTGATTCATTTTCATCTAGTTGCAAAAAAAAGTGGGAGAAAATGAGGAATGAATGGAAAATAATGTGTATCTTTGTCACCGTAAATGGCTTATTTGTATAAACCGGACTAGAAAAAAGAAAGTGATATGGTAGAACATTTCAATCAAGAAGATTTCGAACGACTCAAACACGAGGTGGAAACATTGGTGGGAAGAACCATCATGTCACCTAAGGATTTTGAGTTCCTCACCTGTCAGATTCAGGGATATACCAACGAGACCATCTCCGTGAGTACCCTGAAACGTATGTGGGGATATGTAGTAACATCCTGCAAACCAAGCGTATATAACCTCAATCTCCTCTCCCGTATGGTGGGATATCCCGATTGGGAATCGTTTGTGGCAGGAAAGAATGCTGACTCTTCGAGCCGATTCTTCGTGAAAAGCAAGCTCGTGGCGGAAGCACTCAACCTGGGGGAACAGGTGAAGGTAAAATGGAACCCTGGAAGACTCCTCGTGATAGAATACTGTGGCGATGACCGCTTCGAGGTGATGGAAAGCGTGAACAGCAAGTTGTCGGTGGGCGATACCTTCGTGTGCCATCAGTTAGTAGCCGATGAGCCTCTCTATCTCTCCAATCTGCATCATCCCGGCATCCCGCTCTGCAATTATGTGGCAGGACAGAACGGAGGCATCAAATGGAGCCTTGAAGAAAAGGAAAATGCAATACAGGAGGATGCACGTGTAGAAGAATAGAATGTAAAAGTATAGATGATGAAAAAAAGCGAAGGGCATGGAGATCACGTTTGTGAACTTCATGCCCTTTAAACTATAAATTGTTAACTCTTAACTATATTCAAGCCCTGTTAACTATAAACTCTTAACTCTTAACTATCAAATCAAGCTTCATGCTGTCTTACACCCATTCGTGCCTCCACTACGTTCACCACGTAGTCGCCGAGCTTCTCGCACTCCTGGATGATGTCCATATACATCGTACCGATGGCGTAGGTGTAGAGATGGTTGTTTACATCGTTGATGTTCTGGCTCTTCAACTGGTTGCGATAGTTGTTGATCTCGTTCTCGATGTTGAAAGAGAGGTTGGCATCGTTATCCCCCTTATGACCCACCAGCGTGATGTTCATCTGGGTGAGGGCATTATCCGTAAGCTCCATCATCTGATGCATGTGCTCATACTGAGAAGGAATGAAGTCTTCCTTGCCACGAATGCGGCGGTTCAGGGTGCGGGCGATGTTGAAACAGCTGTCACCGATACTCTCAATCTCTGAAATCTCACGCAACATGGCGCGAATCTTCGCCTTCGTTTCGTCAGAAAGATGAGAATCACTCACCTGGTCGAGATACTTCGCAATCTCAATCTCCATGTTGTCGGAGATGCCTTCATACTTCTCGATGCGGGTATAGAGCTTGATAAACTTATCGTCGTTGGTCTCGCCCAGGAGTTCCTTCACCATGCCGAACATACGCTGGATGCGCTCGGCGAAACAGTGAATCTCCTTCTGAGCCTCCAAAACAGAGATTTCCGGAGTCTTCATGATACCGCTCTGGATGAAGCGCAGACGGAAATCGTCCTCGTCGGCATTCTTCTTAGGACGGATTATCTTACATACCAGCTTCTCTATCTGAGGGATAAACCAAACCAGGATAAAGGTGTTGGAGAGATTGAAAGTGGTATGGAAGGCGGCTAGCACAAACGACAGCTTGGCTGCATTGGCAACGAAATGAGGATCGTTCTTCTCCATCATATCGTCGAAACCTACCCAACCGCAAACCAGATGGATGAACGGGCGGAATACGCAGAGTATCCAAAGCACACCAAAGATGTTGAATACCATGTGCGCCATCGCCGCTCTTCGTGCCTGGGTGTTGGCGGTGAGTGCTGCCACGTTAGAGGTAACCGTGGTACCGATATTCTCACCCATCACAAGCGCAATACCCTGATAGATAGGCAATACGCCAGTGGAGCAGAGAATCATCGTAATCGCCATGACGGCTGCCGAACTCTGCACGCACATGGTCAGGACACTACCGATGAGCAGGAAGGTGATAGTGGTCTGGAAACTGTGGGGATCGAAACTTGCAAAGAAATCGAGAACTGGCTGGTTATGAGCCAGATCCATGTCGATGCCGGTTTGGCGAAGCGTACCCAAGCCTAGGAACATAAAGGATATACCGAAGATGAAGTCGCCGATAATCTTGCGCTTCTTACTGTAGATGAGGATGATGGCGATGAAGAACGCCGGCCATACAAAATCCGTGATGTTGAACGAGAAACCCGCACTCATGATCCAGGCGGTGAGCGTGGTTCCAATGTTGGCGCCCATGATGACGGAAATAGCCTGGGCAAGGGTAAGGAGACCGGCATTGACGAATGATACGGTCATCACCGTCGTAGCTGTAGAAGACTGCACCGCAGCGGTGATGAGCGTACCCGAGAGGATGCCCGTCAAACGATTGGTGGTCATAGTTCCTAACACATGGCGGAGCTGTGGTCCTGCCATCTTCTGCAAACTGTCGCTCATGGTCTTCATACCAAACATAAGTAAGGCGAGTGCTCCAATAAGCCTAAAAAATATCCAAATCGACATATTATAACTTAATTAATGTTGTCAAGTTCACCAAGTTCACGATTTTTTTCGTAACTTTACGCTCTGTAAGCCTAGTCCGCGGTATTGCGGGCAGGCATTGCCTGAGAAGTGTCTTTAGCAGGGCTTCAAAAGGCATAGATTAGTATAACATTGTAACATCATTTTAATGCAAATGAAACAAATGATTCAAATCCGTTGCAAAAATAATAAAAAAACTCAGAAAGTCGAAATCGGGAGCACACTTTTTGATGTTTTTTCAGCATTTGACCTCAAAATGACCCACGGACCGGTGTCTGCAAGGGTAAATAACAAGGTTGAAGGCATGCATTATCGTGTTTATAACTCCAAGGATGTTGAGTTTCTTGATATGGCCTCCTCCTCCGGTTCGCGCGCCTACACCCGCACCCTCTTCTTTGTGCTGTGCAAGGCGGTGCAGGATATCTATCCCAACACGGATGTGGTGATTGATATCCCCGTATCCAACGGTTTCTATGTGGATATCCGTCAGGGTCGCCCTGTTGTGGAAGAGGATGTGAACATCCTTCGTCGCCGCATGCAGGAAATCATCGATGCCAAGATGCCGATACGCCGATACATGGTGCCTACTGAGGATGCCATTGCCCTGTTTCAGGAAAAGGGAGATGTGGAAAAAGTGAAACTGCTCAAGACTTCCGGTTCCATCTATACCACCTATTATAAAATAGGTGAATATGTGGATTTCTATTATGGCACGCTGCTCACCAACACTTCTGGGCTTTATCTCTTCGGACTGGAGAAGTATTACGATGGCATGCTGCTGCGCATTCCTTCGCTCAAGGATCCGGATAAATTGGGCGAGATGACGAAGCAGGACAAGATGTTTGACATCTTCAAGGAGCACCATCGCTGGCAGGACATCCTGGGTATCAGAACCGTGGGCGACTTCAACCAGGCGATAGAGGCGGGTCATGCCACTGACATCATCAACATCAGTGAGGCGCTGCAGGAGAAGAAGATAGCCAATATTGCCGAGGATATTGCGAACCGTCAGGGCGTGAAGCTCGTGTTGCTGGCTGGTCCTTCGTCTTCGGGCAAGACCACATCCTGCAAGCGATTGAGCATCCAGCTTGCCGTGAACGGACTGAAGCCTCTGCAGATTTCGCTGGACGATTACTTTGTGGATAGAGACAGGACGCCGAAGGATGACAATGGCGAATATGATTTTGAGAGCATCTATGCCTTGAATCTCGATCTGCTGAACGAGCAGTTTAACGCTCTTTTCCGTGGCGAGGAGGTGGAGTTGCCGAAATATGATTTCCCTTCGGGCAAGAGTGTGAAGAGTGGAAAGAAGCTGAAGATGGAGCCTAACAATGTGCTGGTGGTTGAGGGCATCCATGCCTTGAACCCGGAACTGACGGCTCATATTCCGCAGGAGCAGATTTATCGTGTGTATGCGTCGGCGCTGACCACCATTCTGCTGGATAATCATAACTATATCCCTACCACCGACAACCGATTGCTCCGTCGCATCATCCGCGACTATAAATATAGAGGTGTGTCGGCGCAGGAGACGATTCATCGCTGGCCTTCGGTAAGGGCAGGTGAGAACAAGTGGATATTCCCATATCAGGAGAATGCTGATGCCATGTTCAACACGGCGATGCTTTATGAACTGTCAGTTCTCAAGATGCAGGCAGAACCTCTGTTGCAGCAGGTTCCGGAGAATTGCGAGGAGCATGCCGAGGCATATCGCCTTCTCAAGTTCCTGAAGTATTTCAAGGGAATACCTTATAATAATCTGCCTCCAACCTCCCTGTTGAGAGAGTTCCTGGGCGGCAGTTCGTTCCATTATTAAAAAAAAAGGTGTGCCACAAGTCTAAATAATGGCAGCCGAGGACGGGCTGAAAGCCCAAAAGCTCTTAGCCCAGGGCAGCGCCCTGGGTAATGTTGGCAAAAAACAAAGTCGCCCTGAAAG
>ERZ1031798.29-NODE-29-length-37890-cov-8.156178_pt1 | contig 37890 bp, 27 predicted proteins | sample MGYA00517882_ERZ1031798 | MGnify/ENA primary metagenome ERZ1031798 (study PRJEB33719, sample SAMN04261244) | wastewater metagenome | biome: rural village; feature: human; material: feces | host: Homo sapiens | place: El Salvador | collected 2013-01-07 ...
GCTTCGAGGCAGCAGCCGGAACTACGGCAGGCCGCTTCCTGATAAGCTTCAAGTCGCCTCTGACTGCTATCGACGCAATCGCAGCCGAGATAGGTGCCGACGCCGAAGTGACAGTAGTGAACGTAGCCGGCATGACCGTCTTCAGCGGCAGCTACGCCGAGTTCAAGACAAAGGCACAGGCAGGCATCTACGTCGTAGTATGCGGCGAGAAGACATACAAGACAGTGATAAAGTAAAAACCTTGTTCTTATGAAACACCTATTTATTAACATACAACGAACGGCCATGCTGCTCGCCCTGCTCATAGCGGGGTGGGTAGCCGGCTGCCCGCTGTCGGCACAAACCGTCGTCGAGCTGGTACCCGACCAGACTCTCGGCAACGGCACCGACGTAGCGAGCCTGGACGACGAGGCCACAGGCATCTCGTTCGTGTTCGACAAGAATACCAACTCGATACCTCCGAGGTATTACAATGGCGCAATCAGAGTGTACACCGGCAACACCGTCACTATGTTCGCTCCGGAAGAGTGCAACGTGTCGAAGGTGGAGTTTCTGACAGAGACATACAAGAACGACGCCACCACACTCTCTGCCAACGTAGGCAGCGTGAGCTATGACGCCACAGCCAAGCTGTACACATGGGAGAGCAGCACGGCTGCAACCGAGGTGCTGTTCAACATCAACAAGGGACAGTTCCGCGTGAAGAACATCAAGGTGTATCTCAACTCGACAGGCGAGGTGAAGCCCAAGCCGAAGGCGCCGGTCATCTCGCACGAAAGCGGCGAGTTCTACCGCACGTTCCAAGCGGTTATCACCGACCTCAACGAGCCCGCAACAACCATACGCTACACGCTCGACGGCACCGACCCGACGGCAGACAACGGCATGGTATATACCGCTCCGGTGGAGATAGCAGCAGGCGCGGACGCCACGCTAAAGGCAGTGTGCGTCAATGCGAACGGCGTGAGCACCATAGCATCCGCCACATACACCTACAAGGCAAAGAGTAAGCTCTCGTTCAGAACCAACAACAAGGGCGGTCTCAGCGCTCTCAACTATAACACATACAGCGCAGAATACGGCTCGTTCAGAGGCGATGGCGACGCGTACATCACCGACGGCTCGAACGTATATCTGAACGTAAACCTGAACAGCGGCTACCGACTCCGCAGCCTTACCCTCGACGGCAAGCAGCTTGAAAAGCAGTACAGCGAATACCATTTCGTAATGCCTTCAGTTACCGACGTCACGGTCATGGCAGACATCGTGTACGACCCCGAATCGCCTTCCGATCCGCAGCCGCCAACGCCTCCCGTGAAGACATATAAGCTCACTGTGGTATGCAACCCTATCGGTGCTGCTTCGCTTTCGGGCGCAGGCACCTACAAGGAGGGCGATTGGATAAACCTCTCTGCAAATAGCTACTCGGGCTACGTTTTCAAAAGCTGGACACGCGACGGCGAGACCGTCAGCACCAACCGCTACTACAACTTCGAGATGCCGGCTTCGGACATGGTGCTTACTGCCAACTATGTCTATAACCCTACCAACCCCAAAGACCCCGAGCAGCCTAAGCTGAAGCGACCTCTGACAGCTATTGCGTCGCCGGCAGGAGCTGCAAGGCTCTCGCTCTCGGCTTCTGAGGTGGTGTCAGGAGAGACATATACCGTCAGAGCTTATCCCGCAACAGGCTACCGCTTCAAGGGATGGATGTTGAACGGTGTGACGCAGGAGGAAAAGTCTACTTACTTCAGTGCTACTATGACTGACGCCGGTGCGCAGGTCGTGGCGATACTCGTCTACGATCCCGAGTCGCCAGGCAATCCGGGCGCCAACTATTACAACGCCGCTACCGGACTCGCCATCATCGACGACTTCGTACCAGGCAATCTCTCCAGTGCGCTCAGCGCCACTGTGGGCAGCGACAACTATCAGAACGTGAACCGACTGATTGTGAAGGGACGCATGACAAACAGCGACTACTACTGCATGCGCTACTTCAAGAACGCTTCGGCTATCGACCTCTCGCGTACGGGTGGTGCTACGGAGGTGCCAAACGGCGTGTTCCAAGACCTTGCGGTTGCGTCGGTTGCGCTTCCGGCTACCATATCACAATTGGGCTACGATGTGTTCGGCAACTGCCAGAACCTCATCGCGCTCACCGTCTACGCAATGGAGCCGCCGAGCTGCTATAACGAGCCGTTCGCCAACTTTACGAACAAAGCCAACTGCATCGTCTATGTGCCGGAAGAGGCAGTAGAGCTGTATGCTGCCGCCGAAGGTTGGAAGGACTTCACCATTCAGCCTATCACCAACGACGCACACATGCTGCAGGTGAACCTGCCGGCTGAAGGCAAGGACGGACGCTACAAGAACAACACCATCGAACTGGTGAACATCAACTCGGGCGTGCGACAGAAGTATGTCATCACCGACCGACAGATATACACGTTCAGCGGACTGCGCAAGGACGAGCAGTATAATGTATATATGTACTCGCGTGCAGGACTTGAGATCGGACGCATCGAGAACGTAGCCATTCCGGATGACGACATGGAAGTGGCGTTCGGCACATTGAAGCCTCTGCACACCGTTGCGGCAAAGGTGGTTTCGCCCGAAGGCGAGAACCTCACGTCGATGGCAACCGTAGAATGGCTCAAGCCGCTCGAAGACGGCACGACGGTATATCTGCGCAAGGCTGTATCGTTGGGCGAGATACCTGAAGGTCAGCAGCTCGTATGCCGCGTTACGCTCAGCGACAAGCTCGGCACAGCGTACAAGGCTCCTGCCGACACCGCAATCAGCGTGAGCGGTGCCAACAACATCTGCGTTGTAAAACTGCAGCCGCTGCGCACCATCACCCTTACCGGAACCGTTGTTGGCGACGACGACATATATATTGCAGACGCTTCGGTGTCGGCAACGCAGACGCTCAACGGCAAGTTCCAGAAGACGTTCACCACAAAGACCGACCGTCGCGGACAATGGACCTTATCTGTTCTGGCTGCGCCCGAGACACACCTCGTCGTAGCAGCTACGGAGTGCGTGAACAAGCTCGACACGCTCGGCGCATTTGCCGACGACGAGACACAGCGCGACATGGGCAAGGCGGTGATGAAGTCGATGGTGGGCGCACGCATCGCCTACGGATTCACGTATAAGGCAGCCGGATCGGAAGAAACGCAGAACTTCTACGCCGATTATCGCAACGTGACTGTCAGCGTGTTCAACGTGACGCAGAACCGCGAGCAGAAAGACCTCTCGGTGCAGTATCCTACACTCACCGTGCTCGACGAAACCATGAACATCGGCGACCAGCTGCGTCTTACCGCAGTATCTAAGACCGGCGCATTCAGTCCGATAGAACGTATGGTGACGGTGGACGAGAACCGCCGTGCACAGGCTACGTTCGACATCGTGGGCAAGGGTGGTATAGAGGCTTCGTTCGAGATGACCGACAACCGCGCCGTGACAGCAATGCTCTACAGCGCTGGCGGCGAGCTGTTCAAAAAGACGGCATATGCTGAGGCTAAGGCTTCGTTCGCTGACGTTGATGACGGCGAGTACACACTCGTCACGATGGGTCAGTCGGAACTGATGAACTCCATACTTCGTCTCTCTGCTTTCGACGAGATAGGACTCAGCGAAGGCAAGGACTACGTGAAGAACGCGGTAAAGGTGGAGACAGGAAAGATTGCGACCGTGCACAACGCTACCGTTCCGGCATTTGACGAGAGTCTGTTCAGCTACACAACGGCTTCAACCTCGTTCTCTTCCAACAAGAGCAGCATCACCAACGGCAAGTATCTCACGCTAAGTTCGGTGGTCGACTTCAAGGGCGTATACAAGAGCGATATAAGCAATGTGAAGCTCGTTGTAGACCTTCCTGACGCTTGCGACTTCGTGGAGAAGTCAGTCATTCAGGGTCCGAAGCTCATGCCGTACACACTCAGCGGCAAGCGACTCACCGTACAGCTCGGCGACAACTACCAGGCACAGACGCGCTTCTGCGTGATACCAACCGCCAGCAGCACGTTCAACGCCACCGCATCGGTAGTGTTCGACTACAAGGGCGCCACGCTCACGCAGCCCATCGGCTCTGCAACTGTGGAGGTGAAGACACTCGACATCATTGTGCCCGAGATAATAACATCGGCTACAATCAATGTGGCTGGTTCGGCGCCGGCACGTTCTAAGGTAGACGTATACTCGGACAACGAACTCGTAGGTCACACCACGGCAAAGGCGAACGGCAGTTGGAATGCAGAGTGTACGTTGCTCAATGTGTTTAATCTGAACGAGTATCCAATCTCGGCGAAGATTACGACCGAGTCGGGCAGTATGCTTCTCACCGAGACCAAGAACGTGACATACATCAGCAACTATCCGAAGATAAAGACGGTGACCATGAACACGAACCCGACAATCGTGTTCGACTTCGAGAAGGGCACCACCTCACACTCGTGGTACTACACGCCCGACAACGTGCTGTTCACGCTCGACTTCACCGACAACAGCGCCGATGTGCTGCAGGAGGTGTATCTGAACATCTTCGGCGAGGACGGTTCGGTGCGCACTATCGACTGCAGTTACGACACCCGCAAGTCGATATGGTTTGCCAACGTGAAGTTCGATACCTACAACGGTATCGTTAATCTCAGCGTCAACTACATTGCGAAGGGCGACTACAGCTACGACTCGGCTCAGGCTAAGCTCATCGCAAAGAAGTTTGAGGATCAGATGGCGAACGAGAAGGACAAGGCAGACGAGTTCAAACAACTCGTTGACGACGCCTTCGAATATATCGAGCGCGACGACGTGACACGTGAGGAGAAGATTGCTTACGTCAATCGTATCAAGAAACGTGTATACAAATACTACGCCGGCAACGACGACGTTCCTGCCTACGGAAGTAGCGGAAACGTGAACCTCGGCATACTTGAAGACGCCGACTATAACGGAGGTAGTGCGATACTGTTCGGCGAACGCGAGGAGGACAAGAATCCGGATGCAGACCGATACATGCAGGATGCTCCGAATCCTTATGGTACGAACGTGTCTTTGCCTGGTACCGACATCTCGGCTTCCGTCTCTTCTGACAAGGGATCGGCAGAATATGTATCGCCTGGCGATTACAACTTCGAGTCGATAGCCGAAGGCTTCAACGGCAACACCGACTTCACCGTCCGCAACTCTAACGGCGATGTGTGGAGTAGCCGAAACAACGACATTCCTGCCAGCTTCGACGCTGACTCGGATGAGGCTGTTGCTGCCTTCTACAATGCGGTTGCCAAAGAGCAAAGAGAACTCTATGCAGAGTGGGCAGGCAAGGTTGGAGATATCCTAAGCGCAGCCGATTTGTCTATAGCACTGGGCGAGTCGATGCAGACAAGATATTTCAGCGACAATTTCGACCAGCTCGTAGCTCTTGCAGGCAATAAGAATCCGAATGTAAAGGCTGAGATAGAAAGCCTGGAAGCAAGTGTCGGCAAGAATCTTAAGAATCTCAAGAATCTTAAGATTGCTGGCAATGCATTAAGTGGAGCAAGCGCTTTTGTCGGCGGCTGGACTGTCGGAACTGATATCCTTGTCGGCTACGACCGTATGAAGGAATGGACCCGCATCATCGAGTCGGTAAAGGAGTCTTGTGCTGGCAATGATGTCGAGTCAATCATAGCATTGGCTAAAAAGTACAGAACATGGATCGTCGTAAGAGATGCTTCGAAGGGCGTTGGCGACTTGGGTAATACGGCTCTTGGCATTGCCGGAGTGGCATCCGCTCCAGAGACATTAGGCGCTTCGCTCGTCCTTAATCTTGTTTCGTACGGCATCGACAAGGGCTTGAGTCATTGGGAGAGCTGCTATGCTCGAACCAACATTGAGCACCTCACCGAGGTGAAGAGTCTTATAAGGCGCACATCCGACTGTCCTGACGACATGTTCAACGACGAGTATACTCCCAACCGTCCGCCGTTCGACCCGCTCACCATCAACCACGACCCTGCAGGCTACGTCTATGAGGCTGTGCCAGAGAATCGTGTGGAGGGTGTGCAAGCCACCATCTACTATAAGGAAGAGGTGGAGGACCTTTGGGGCGACAAGCACGAGGAAATCGTGATGTGGAACGCAGAGGAATATGCTCAGAAGAACCCGCTCTTCACCGACGAGGACGGTATGTATCGTTGGGATGTGCCGCAGGGACTCTGGCAGGTGAAGTTCGAGAAGGACGGATACCTCACCGCGTACAGCGAGTGGCTGCCTGTGCCGCCGCCGCAGTTGGAGGTGAACGTCGGAATCACTCAGAACAAGCAGCCTGAGGTCGTAGAGGCTCGTGCATACGAAGAGGGTGTAGAGGTGCAGTTCGACAAGTATATGGACCCGACAACTCTTACTGATGCCAACATCAGCGTGACGGCTGGCGGAAAGAAGCTCGCTGGCGAGATACAACTCGTAGACGCGGCGCTTGCCGACGAATACGCTTCGCCCGACGATGCTGAGGCTGTGCGCTACGCTTCGCGCGTCAGATTCGTGCCCGAGCAGGCTCTCGCTACCACAACCGGCGAGATTCGCCTCATGGTAAGCCGCAATGTTATGTCGTATGCCGGCATACCGATGACCGAGACCTACAGTCAGACGCTCGACGTAGAGAAGGAGGTGCAGCAGATTACTGCTGAGAACACCAAGGTGCTCTACGGAGGCGAGAAGGAACTCACCGTCTACGCTCTGCCGAGTGAGGCTGCTGCCGGACGCGTCGTTCACATCGCCAACTCGTCGGATATGGTTGCGTCGCTCGACGCCACCGACCTCACTCTCGACGCTGAGGGCAAGGCGGTAGTGAAGATAAAGGGCGACCTCCCGGGACGCACCCAACTCTCGTTCTCTATCGACGACGTTACGGCGAAGGGACAGTGTACGGTCGACGTGATGACCGAGATTGTCACCGCCGAGGCTCCTACCGCTTCGCGCGCCAGCGGCACTGCCGTATATCGCGGCACGAAGCTCGAACTGGCTACCGACTCGAAGGATGCTACGATCTACTTCACGACGGACGGCACATGTCCGTGCGACGAGAACGGCACCCGACGCAAGTACAGCGTGCCTATCGTCATCAATGACGACACCCACATCAAGGCCATGACAATGGTGGGCAGCGACGAGGTGTCGGAGGTGAAGGAGTTCAGCTACACGCTGAAGAAGTCGGATATGGACATCGCCATGGCTGAGGGCTGGACATGGATGTCGCATAGCTTCGCCGACGGCATCACTGCCGCGCAGTTGGCTGATGACGTTGCCGTACAGCGTGTGCAGAGTCAGACGCAGGAGCTTGTACGCGACCCGCAGCTCGGACTCATAGGTACGCTCTCCGCTCTCGAAGCGTCTGAGAGTTACAAGGTGGAGACATCGGCTGCCGTTGCTTTGCCACGCATCAGTGGCGTGGCATGGAATCCGGCCACACCTATCGCTCTGAGCGACGGCTGGAACTGGCTTGGCTATCCTGCCGAGCAGACCATGACGCTCGACGAGGCTTTCGCCACTACTACGGTGGAGAAGCTCGATGCTATCGTCGGTCAGGACGGCTTCGCACAGTACGACGGCGAACGCTGGGTGGGCACGCTCACCACGCTCGTGCCGGGCAAGGGCTATATGTACCAGAGCCAGACCGAGAAGCAGGTGGCTTACAATACCACCATCGTCTCGAAGGCTCACGCACAGTACACGCAGGGCATCGCCGACCGTCTGCCGCTTGCTTTCGACAAGCATAAGTATCCGTCTGTGATGGCTGTTGTGGCTGCCGTCTGCGACGCTGACGGCATGGCTGCCGACAATGCCGACTATCAGTTGGCTGCGTTCTGTGGCAGCGAGTGTCGCGGTGTCGGTCAGATAGCTGGCGGACTGCTGATGATGAACGTCTACGGCAACGTGGGCGACCGCATCACTCTCCATGTCACCGACTGCGACGGCGCTGACGTGCTTGCTACTGCGACGCTCGACTTCTCTGAGAGTCTCGTGGGCAGCATCGACGCTCCGTATGCTATCAACGTGGGCAAGACAACTACTGTCGGTGCTGCGGCATACGACGGCAACGTGCGTCTCAGCGTGGTTGGCAAGCGTCTTGTTATCGGCGGAGTGGCTGCCGACGACGTTAGCAGTGTCGAACTCTTCGACATCAACGGTCAGAAGGTGATGCACGAGACACATATCAGCGAAAGTGGTATCGACATTTCTTCTCTGTCGGGTGGCGTCTACGTTGCTGTTGTATGCAGCGACGCACACTACACCTATCATAAGATTGCCGTACGCTAAACCATAAAAACGATACACAATGAAAAGTTCGATTATCAGACATACAATGGCGATAGTCGCGCTCCTCATGGCGCTCTTCCATAGTGTCGCGGCTTCTGCCGCCGACACATGGAGCGTCAATCCGAGCGCCTACCGCTACGACATGAGTCTTTATCTCGATGTGGTGTTCGGCACCGGAGAGAAGTTGGATTACACGCAGTACGACGTGGCTACGTTCGTCGGCGACGAGTGCCGTGGTGTGGCTGAGGTGCTGCCTCTGCCCACCGGTGGCAACTGTCTCTATCTCCGTGCACGCAGCAACAGCGAGCGTGGCGAGTCGATGGTGTTCCGCTATCGCGACAAGGCTACGGGCGAGGTGAAGGATGTAGAGAATGTCAGCTTTGCATTCTCGTCCAACGCGCGTCTGGGCTATCCGTCTTCGCCCTACGAGGTGAAGATCATCATCTATCACGACGTTACGCTGTCGGCTGGCGAGGGCGGAACGGTCAGCGAGTCTGGCGGACGCTTGGCTGAGGGCATCACGCTTTCTGTCACCGCTACTCCTGCCGAGGGTCATCACTTTGTGCAGTGGTCGGATGGCGTTACTGACAACCCGCGTTCTGTTGTCGTCGGCAAGGAGGATGTGACGCTTGCTGCCGAGTTCGCTCTCACGTCTTATCATCTCACCTATACTCTCGACGGCGTCAGCTTCAAGGAGTCGGACGTGCTCTACGGCACTGCTCTTGCTCCCGAGCCTAACCCCGAGAAGGAAGGCTACACGTTCTCAGGTTGGCAGGGTCTGCCCGAGACGATGCCGGCAAAGGATGTAGAGGTGACGGGTACGTTCTCAATCAACTCTTACCAGGCAGTCTTCAAGATTGGTGAGGAGATTATCGAGAGCAAGACCGTCGTTTACGGCGAGGAGGTTGTCGCTCCCGAAGCACCAGCCAAGGAAGGCCACACGTTTGCCGGATGGCAGGACGTTCCAGCGACAATGCCAGCGCACGACATCGTGGTTCTGGGTTCTTACACCGTGAACAAGTACACGCTGACGTACAAGGTTGACGGCGCAGAGTACAAGTCTGTTGAGGTTGACTACGGCACAGCTATCACCGCCGAGCCAGCTCCCGAGAAGGAGGGCTACACGTTCTCAGGTTGGCAGGGTCTGCCCGAGACGATGCCGGCAAAGGATGTAGAGGTGACGGGTACGTTCTCAATCAACTCTTACCAGGCAGTCTTCAAGATTGGTGAGGAGATTATCGAGAGCAAGACCGTCGTTTACGGCGAGGAGGTTGTCGCTCCCGAAGCACCAGCCAAGGAAGGCCACACGTTTGCCGGATGGCAGGACGTTCCAGCGACAATGCCAGCGCACGACATCGTGGTTCTGGGTTCTTACACCGTGAACAAGTACACGCTGACGTACAAGGTTGACGGCGCAGAATACAAGTCTGTTGAGGTAGACTACGGCACTACTATCGTAGCCGAGCCAGCTCCCGAGAAGGAGGGCTACACGTTCTCCGGTTGGGATGGTCTGCCCGAGACGATGCCGGCAAAGGATGTGGAGGTGACAGGTACGTTCTCAATCAACTCTTACCAAGCAGTCTTTAAGATTGGTGAGGAGATTATCGAGAGCAAGACCGTCGTTTACGGCGAAGAGGTTGTCGCTCCCGAAGCACCAACCAAGGAGGGCCACACGTTTGCCGGTTGGCAGGACGTTCCAGCGACAATGCCAGCACACGACATCGTGGTTCTGGGTTCGTACACCGTGAACAAGTACACGCTCACGTACAAGGTTGACGGCGCAGAGTACAAGTCTGTTGAGGTTGACTACGGCACAGCTATCACCGCCGAGCCAGCTCCCGAGAAGGAGGGCTACACGTTCTCAGGTTGGCAGGGTCTGCCCGAGACGATGCCGGCAAAGGATGTAGAGGTGACGGGTACGTTCTCAATCAACTCTTACCGTCTGACGGTATACCTTGACGGCGAACTCTACTTAGAACAGACGCTGGAGTACGGCGCGCCGATAAGCGTTCCCGACCCGGAGGTTGCGGCAGACAGAGAGTTCAACGGCTGGGACATTGAGATTCCGGCGACAATGCCTGCACACGATGTTGAGGTTCACGGCACGACGACGGTAGTAAGTGGACTGGAAACGATATTCGCCGACAGCGACATGCGCGTCACAATCTGCTCGATGAACGGCGTAGTGCTGTTCCGCAACACGACGGTGAAGGAGGCGGCGCCGAAGCTGAAGCCGGGTTTGTACATCGTTAATGGTCGAAAGATGGTGGTGAAATAGGCTGCCGCTATTCGCAGACACACATAAGTCAAAAACAGAAAGGGCTGGATTCCATGCAAGGAGTCCAGCCCTTTTTGCGTTTATGTGTCGGTAGAAGCAGCCAGTTACAGCTGTCTGCCGAACATTAACAGATTGATGCCAAAGATAACGGTTGTTACCAAGGCATGGTAACATTATTACAGATACGCGGTAACGATGTTTCCTGTGCGTGGTAATGATGTTACCTGTGCGTGGTAATGATGTCTTCAGTGCAATAACTTGTAGTAAGCGCTTGCGAATGTAAGCAATAAATTATATCTTTGCACATAATAATAAGAACAACGATATGGTAAAAAGACAAAGGAAGGGATTCTGGGCGCGACTGTTGTCGCTCGTCGTGGTAGTGCTGATACTGGCTGCGGCGGCGATACTGCGCGACGGAAGGATATTAGGACACGACTTGCGAGAGGCGCATGAGGCGAAGGCGCTGAAGAACGACACGCTGGAGGTGACGCCCGACGGAGCGTTCGTGGTGAACACAAAGCCGTTGGCAAAAGACGTGCAGGGATACGGCGGACCGGTGCCGCTGAAGATACATATAAAGGACGGCAGGGTGGCGGCTGTTGAGGCTGAGCCGAATGCCGAGTCGCCCGACTTCTTCAACCGCGCGAAGGAGCTGCTTAACCACTGGCAAGGCAAGTCGGTGGACGAGGCGATGAGCGAGGAGGTAGACGCCGTGTCGGGCGCTACGTTCTCGTCAAGAGCGATAATAGCTAACATGCAGCGCGGACTGGCTTACGCCAAGCAGCACGGTCAGTGGGGTGAGGATGGCTCGGTTGGTGCACTTGGGACAAGTGCATCCCCTATAGAGGGCGGCTCGGCTGGTGCACTTGGGACAAGTGCACCCCCTATAGTGGGGAGTGAGGATGGCTCGGTTGGTGCACTTGAGACAAGTGCACCCCCTATAGTGGCGCTGATAGCGGTGCTGCTCGGAGCTGTCGTTCCGCTCTTCTACAACAACCGCCGACTGCATCTTGTGCAGCTCGCGGTGAACGTCGTGGTGCTCGGTCTGTGGACCGGCACGTTCGTCTCCTACACGCTCTTCCTGCGAATCTTCTCCGGCGGCGTGAGTCTTTCGACGATTGGCGCACTTGCCGCTCCGCTGCTTATGCTGATAGTGGCGCTGATATACCCGTTGGCGGGTCGGTCGGGTCACTACTGCGCCAATGTCTGTCCGTTCGGATCGGCGCAGGAACTCGCCGGAAAGCTAAGTCGACGCAAGCTGCGCATCACGCCGCGCGTACTGAAACTGCTCTCCGTGCTGCGCAATCTGCTCTGGGGCGTGCTCATGGCGCTGCTGCTCACCGGCACATGCACCGCATGGATCGACTACGAGCTGTTCACGGCGTTCCTCTATTCGTCGGCGTCGGTGTGGGTGACAGTGCTCGCGGCGCTGTTCCTCGTGCTGTCGGTGTGGGTGCCGCGCCCTTACTGCCGCTTCGTGTGCCCAACGGGAGCGCTTATAAAGAGTATTGAATGAGGAATGGTCTCCCGTAGCGGAGGTCTCCGGCCTCCGCAGCACCAAGTGTGATAATTAAAAAACGTATATTGTAAGCATAGTTGCTTGCTGCGGAGGCCAGAGACCTCCGCTACTCGCCAATGAAGAATTATACAATTAAGAATTATGAATTTACAGAATAAGTCAATCGTTTTGAACGTAGTGCTCGCCATTGCCGTCGTGGTGCTTGGCGTGCGCTTGGTGTCGGGCGCAGAAGACGCCGGCGAGTCGCAAACGCAAGAGCAGGCTGTGCTCGACAATATCGCTACGCGTACCAGCATACGCGACTACGAGGCGCGCCCCGTGGAGAAGGAGAAAGTGGAGAAGATGCTGCGTGCGGCGATGGCTGCACCTACGGCGATGAACAAGCAGCCGTGGCACTTCGTGGTTGTAGAACAGCGCAGCCTGCTCGACAGTCTGGCGGGTGCTAATCCTTACGCGAAGATGCTGCTCAAGGCTCCGCTCGCCATTGTGGTCTGCGGCGATATGGATAAGGTGATAGAAGGCGGCGGACGCGACTTCTGGATTCAGGATGCGTCGGCTGCAACAGAGAATCTCTTGCTTGCGGCTCACGCTATGGGGCTCGGCGCCGTATGGACGGGCGCCTATCCTTCCGAGGAACGCAGCAAGGCGATAAGCGCAACGCTCTCGCTCCCCGACAATTTCGTTCCGCTTAACATGATTGTTATCGGCTATCCGGCGGAGCATCCGCAGCCGAAAGATAAGTTCAAGGAGGAGAACATAACTTTTAAAAGTAAAAAAGTAAAAAGGTAAAAAGGTAAAAAAGTAAAAAGGTGAAAAAGTAAAACCAAGCTACAATGAAGAAAATTCTATTCTCTCTCGGCATGTTGCTGCTCACCGTTGCAGCCTACGCCGACGGCACAATCCTGTTCAGTACGGCGAAGGGCAACATCGACGTTCCGCCTTACCGCATACCAGGCATCACCTGCGGCCACGGCGGACGACTCGTTGCGAGTGCGGCACGCCTCGTCTGCGGCACCGACCCCGGCTTCGGACGCGTCGACTGCGTGGTGAAACTGAGCTACGACAACGGCAGAACATGGAGCGAGCATGAGATTGACGTGGCTTGTGGCGACACTTCGCTCATCAACGCCCATAAGACTCCGATGGAAGCTGCCTACGGCGACCCGGCTGTCGTGTTGGATCGCGAGCGCAACGAGGTGCTCATCATGGCTGTTGCTGGCTGTACTGTGTACGGCAAGCCCAGCACAAACAGACAGAACCCGAACCTCATCGCCGCAATACGCAGCACCGACGGCGGACGCACATGGCAGAAACCGGTTGACCAGACCGAGGATATATACGGCTTGTTCGACAAGGGCAATGTCATGGACGCCGCCTTCGTCGGCAGTGGCAAGCTGTTCCAGAGTAGAGTGGTGAAGGTGGGCGACTACTATCGCATCTATGCCGCACTCACAGCGCGCCCCAACGGCAACCGCGTGATATATTCCGACGACTTCGGACGCTCATGGCACGCTCTCGGCGGCGCTGCTGCTCTGCCCGTGCCCGGCGGCGACGAACCGAAGTGCGAGGAACTGCCCGACGGTCGTGTGATAATAACCAGCAGAGCGTCGGGCTGCCGACTGCTAAACATCTACACCTACAGCAACACAAAGACCGGCGAAGGCTGCTGGGACAAGCCCGAGAAGGCTACGATGGACGGACTCGCGCTCGCGCCGAGCACCAACCCCACAAACGGCGAGATGCTCATCGTTCCAGCCATGCGCAACAGCGACGGCAAGCCGATGTATGTAGCGCTGCAGTCTGTGCCTACGGGCACGGGTCGCAACAACGTGAGCATATTCTATAAAGAACTTGCCTCACCCGACGACATGCGCAACGCGAAAGCCTTCGCTGAGGGCTGGGACGGATGCTATCAGGTGAGCACCACGGTGTCGATGTACAGCAGCATGGATCTGCAGGCAGACGACCGCATAGCGTTCTTCTACGAGGAGACGCTCACACGATGGGGCACAAAGCCCAACCCCGTCAGCACGAGTTTCCCGCAAGGCGAGGGCGAGCACAACTATGACGGCTGCGAACTCGTGTACAAGTCGTTCGACCTGGAGACGATAACCGGCGGAAAGTATTGCGTAAACCGACGCATCAACCGTGGCAAATTCCTGAAAGCCTACTATGAGGACATAGTGGACAGCTTCGTGCTGACTGCTGCTCAGAAAAGAAAGGTGAAGGATGTGATAAAACGCCTGCCTGCCGAGCCTACATCTGCTCAGATGGATGCGATATTGGAAGGCGAAGTGCGATAGAGCAAGAAGAAATGGCTCTATGCGCAGAAATAGAATGTAAAACGTAGCGGAGGCCGGAGACCTCCGCAGCACGCAACAGTGTAGGTCTTTAAGTTGATAAAGATGTCTATCTGACTTGGTGCTGCGGAGGCCGGAGACCTCCGCTACGTTTTTGACTACGGCAGGAATGCCGTAGCCTCCTATAGTTTCTCGGGGAGTTCGAACAGGCGTGTGCCGTTGCTGCCCTTGATGAGGATGTAGCGGTCGCGAGGCTTCTCAGAAGCAATTGCTTCCTTCACCTCCGCTACGTTCTCAAACTTGCGGAACGCAGCCGGCGTCGCTGTGTGCTCAAACTCCGAGCCAACGAGCCATACCTCTTCGAGCTTCATGCGGCTGAGCTGGTCAACGATGCGCTGATGCTCGTCGTGACTCACGCTGCCCAGCTCCTTCATGTCGCCGATGATAGCCATCTTGTGGTCGGCATTGATAGCCTCGAAGTTGTTCAGCGCCGCCGCCATGCTCGTCGGGTTGGCGTTGTAGGCGTCGACGATGAGGCGGTTGCTGGCTGTCTGCTCAAACTGTGAGCGGTTGTTGCTCGGCGCATAGCCGGTCAGCGCAGCGTCAATCTTGTCTGCCTCCACACCGAAGTAAGTGCCGACGGCGATGGCTGCAAGCATGTTCGTGATGTTGTACGCACCGATAAGGTGGCTGTCAACATGGTGCTGCGCCTTGCCCTCAGCCGCCCACGAGAAGCTGAGCATCGGCTCGCTTTTTACGTCGCTTGCCGCAACGTAAAGTTTTTTATCAGCGGCGTTTAAGCCGTAGCGCACAAGGTTCAGTCCGTCGGCGATGCCGTTGAGATACTGGTTGTCGTTGTCGATGAACACGCAGCGCGGGCGTTTCACCTCGCGTATGGCGTAAGCATCATTCTCGCCGTTGGCAGCCGCACGCACAAAGTCGTACAGTTCGCCCTTAGTCTTTATCACACCTTCGAACGAACCGAAGCCCTGCAGATGCGCACGACCCACGTTTGTGATGAGCGCATAGTCGGGCTCAACTATCTCCACCAGCGTCTTGATATCGCCAGGGTGCGACGCGCCCATCTCCACGACCGCGATGTTGTGTGTGGAGTTCAGGCGCAGCAATGTTTTAGGCACGCCGATGTCGTTGTTGAAGTTGCCCTCGGTGTAGAGCACGTTGTATTTCTGCAGAAGCACCGCAGCCGTGAGTTCCTTTGTGGTAGTCTTGCCGTTGGTTCCGGTGATGCCGATGATAGGCGTGCCGAGCGCACGGCGGTGATAGCGTGCGAGCTGTTGCAGAGTGTGCAGACAGTTGTCGACGAGAATGAAGCGAGTGTCGCCCTCAACGACGTACTCCGCTTCATCGACAACAGCATAAGCGCAGCCCTTCTCAAGCGCAGCCGCAGCAAACTTGTTGCCGTTGAACGAAGCGCCTTTCAAGGCGAAGAACAACGAACCGACGGGGCAGTCGCGACTGTCGGTTGTAACAACGGGGTGTTGCTTAAAGATTTCGTAAAGTTCGGATATTTCCATTTTGCTTCTTACTTTTATCGATGCATTTATCGGTGCAAAGGTAGTGCAAACCGAAGACAATGCAAAATAAGCTTGCTGTTTTTTATTGTTGAGGTGCAGCTTGTGGGGAGTGGGTGTATTAAAAAAAGAGGAGCGTGTGCCCCTCTTTTGTTTATGATTATGTGTGTATTCGTTTAGAACTTGTATGCAGCACCGAGACTGATGACGCACTGGTCCAAGTCGCTCACGAGACTGTACTTCACCTCGAAGTTGAGCATGAGGTTGTCTGTCAGGTCGTACTGAGCACCGCCACCGAGGTTCACACCAAACTTGCCAGTGTCGTAACTACTGTTAACGGTTATCTTGCCGTTATAATCCCAATCGCCATCACCGAGGTCGACATCCAAGCCACTCAAGTGTCCATGTACATAGGTAAGACCTACGAGCGGATATACCTTGAACTTGTCACCAATGTTGAACAAGTAGTGAGCGTTAGCGTTGATTTCCCACATTGTGAAGTGGTCTTTCGGGAAGAAGTAGTTGAACGACGCCTCGCCACGAATGTTGTCTGTGAAGCAGTAAGAACCCTTGACACCAAGGCCGAGAGACTCTATTTCTGTACCATAGTTAAGATTAAGACCGACCGCAGCTGTCTTTGCCTGCGCTGATGCGAACAAGCTTGTCATCGCACAAGCGAGTGTTAATAATAACTTTTTCATAATTGTTTGTGTTAGTTTTGGTTAAACTATATGGGCAAAATTACACTAAATAATCCAAACTTCCAAATCTTTTTGTTAAAAATGTTTGGCTATTTGGATATTTATTGCGTATTTTGTGTTTCGTTATTAACAAATTATCAAGCATATATGCAATACACAATAAACGTGCGAGGCCGACTTCTCGACCTCTCGAAGCCCATGGTGATGGGCATACTGAACGCAACGCCCGACTCGTTCTACAGTGGGTCGCGCAAGCAGACTGAGGCGGAGATAGCCGACCGCGCCAATCAAATCGTAGCTGAAGGCGGACGCATCATCGACGTGGGCGCCTTCTCCACACGCCCCGGCGGCGCCGACGAGGTGAGCCTTGAGGAAGAAACCGAGCGTCTGAAGCGCGCCCTTGAGATAGTGCGCCGCGAGCAGCCCGACGCTATCGTGTCGGTAGACACCTACCGCCCGCTTGTGGCGCGCAGATGCGTGGAGGAGTTCGGCGCCGACATCATCAACGACGTGTCGGAAGGCGGCATAACGGGCATCGTAGGCAAGGAGATACACGAGGAAGGCGACATGTTCGAGACCGTGGCGCAGCTCGGTGTGCCCTACATACTGATGTCGGTGCAGCCGACGCTGGCGAAGATGATGCAGAACTTTGCGGCTGAGGTGCAGCGCCTGCGCGACCTCGGAGCGAAGGACATCATTCTCGACCCCGGCTATGGCTTCGGCAAGACGCTCGAGCAGAACTACGAGATAATGAGCGAGGCGGAGCGTCTGCTTGCGCTTGGGCTGCCCGTGCTTGTAGGCGTGTCGCGCAAGAGCATGATATACCGTCTCGTCGGCGGCGATCCCACGACGGCGCTCAACGGCACCACCGTGCTCCACACCGTGTCGCTGCAGAAAGGCGCCTCGATACTGCGTGTGCACGACGTGAAGGAAGCCTTTGAAACAATTCGAATTGTGCAGCAATTAGGATAAACTCAAAATGCGCGCAGCGCACAATTCAAAACTCAAAACTCAAAATTCAAAACTCACAACATGTTCGACTTCGGAATAAAAGACATCATCGACATATTTCTTGTCGCCCTGATGCTCTACTACATCTATCGTCTGATGAAGGAGAGCCGTTCGCTCAACGTCTTCATCGGCATCATCGTGTTCGTGCTCGTGTGGCTCTTCGTGAGTCAGGTGCTCGAGATGCGCCTGCTCGGCGCCATCCTCGACAAGCTTGTGTCGGTGGGCGTCATCGGCATCATCGTGCTCTTCCAGGAAGAGATACGCCGCTTCCTCTACTCGCTCGGCGCCCATCAGCGCTTCCGCGCCTTCGCCAATCTGTTCGTAGGCGCAAGCAAGGAGAAGATAGTGGACAAGGAGACCATCATGCCCATCGTCATGGCGTGCATCGACCTCTCGCGCGGCAAGGTGGGAGCGCTCATCGTCATTGAGCGCGGCATACGCCTCGACGACATTGTCGACACCGGCGACGTGATAGACGCGCGCATCAACCAGCGACTCATAGAGAACATCTTCTTCAAGAACTCGCCGCTGCACGACGGCGCCATGATAATCGTGGGCAAGCGCATACGCGCCGCCGGCTGCATCCTGCCCGTGTCGCACAATCACGACATACCGAAGGAGCTCGGACTGCGCCACCGCGCCGCGCTCGGCATCTCGCAAGACTCCGACGCCATAGCCATCGTCGTGTCCGAAGAGACCGGCGGCATCAGCGTTGCCATCAAGGGCGCGTTCCAGTTGAGGCTCTCGGCAGAGAAACTCGAGAATATTCTCTCGAAGGAAATGAACCTTTAGGCTGAAAAAAGCCACGTTTTCTTCGAATAATCAACGCATTATTCGTAAATTTGCATTTCTTTAGGAGATGTGCATGCCGATGTCTTGCAGCCTGAAAGTGCAGGCTGAGTCATCGTGCACCGAACGCAACCCGATCGGACGGCGGACGCAATCTGATCGGACACCGAACGCAATCCGATCGGACACCGAACGCAATCCGATCGGACGGCGGACGCAATCGGTCGCTCTCCCTTGACTTTTATATACGAAAATGGAAAATAAAGATACAAAAAACGCCTATGTGCGCCAGGTGGCGGAGCAGAAATACGAGTACGGCTTCACTACCGACGTGCATACAGACATAATTGAGAAAGGACTCAACGAGGACATCGTGCGACTCATCTCAAGCAAGAAGGGCGAACCCGACTGGATGCTTGAGTTCCGTCTGCAGGCTTTCCGCCACTGGCAGACGCTGAAGGAGCCGAAGTGGGGCCACGTGCACGTGCCCGAGATCGACTATCAGGCGATTTCGTACTACGCCGACCCGCTCGCAAAGAAGAAGAACGAGAATAAGGAGATAGACCCCGAGCTGATGAAGACATTCGACAAGCTCGGCATACCTCTCGAAGAACGACTCGCACTCAGTGGCGTGGCGGTAGACGCCATCATGGACTCCGTGAGCGTGAAGACCACCTTCTCGCAGCACCTCGCCGAGAAAGGCATCATCTTCTGCTCTATAGGCGACGCCATAAAGAACCATCCCGAACTCGTGCGCGAGTACTTGGGAAGCGTGGTGCCCTACCGCGACAACTTCTTCGCAGCGCTCAACAGCGCCGTGTTCTCTGACGGCTCGTTCGTCTACATACCCAAGGGCGTGCGCTGCCCGATGGAGCTCAGCTCCTACTTCCGCATCAACGCACGCAACACCGGCCAGTTCGAGCGCACGCTCATCATTGCCGACGACGACGCATACGTGTCGTACCTCGAAGGCTGCACCGCACCGATGCGCGACGAGAACCAGCTGCACGCAGCCATCGTCGAGATCGTCGTGAAGGACAACGCCGAAGTGAAATACTCTACCGTGCAGAACTGGTACCCCGGCGACGAGAACGGAAAGGGCGGCGTGCTCAACCTCGTGACGAAGCGAGGCGACCTGCGTGGCGTCAACTCGAAACTCTCGTGGACGCAGGTGGAGACCGGCTCTGCCATCACATGGAAGTACCCCTCGTGCGTGCTGCGCGGCGACGGCTCGCAGGCGGAGTTCTACTCCGTAGCCGTCACCAACAACTATCAGGAGGCAGACACCGGCACGAAGATGATACACATGGGCAAGAACACCAAGTCGACAATCATATCGAAGGGCATCTCAGCCGGACATAGCCAGAACTCGTACCGCGGACTGGTGCGCGCCACAAGCAACGCCGACAACGCACGCAACTACTCGTCGTGCGACTCGCTGCTGCTCGGTTCCGACTGCGGAGCGCACACCTTCCCATACATGGATATACACAACGACACGGCAGTGGTGGAGCACGAGGCTACGACGTCGAAGATTTCGGAAGACCAGCTCTTCTACTGCAACCAGCGTGGCATACCCACCGAGCAAGCCGTGGGTCTCATCGTGAACGGATACGCCAAGGACGTGCTCAACAAGCTGCCTATGGAGTTCGCCGTCGAGGCACAGAAGCTGCTCAGCGTGTCGCTTGAGGGAACAGTGGGATAGGAGGAGTTTTGAATTTTGAATTTTGAATTGTCGGCTACGCCGATGAGGAATTGTTCAATTAGGAGTTGATAACTCAACAATTCACAACTCAAAACTCAAAAATTCAAAATGCGCAAAGCGCACAATTCAAAATTCAAAACTCAAAATTCAAAACTCAATATATGTTCCGTAGGATAATGACCGTCACAGCGGCTCTCGCAGTCTATGCAGCCACAGCCACAGCAGGCAATGATACAGACGAGCTGCAGCGCCGCTGGGCAGTGATAGCTGGCATGAACCTCTCGTGCCCCACAACGGCAAGCGTAGAACGCTCGCCGCGCGACGCAGGCAACATCGCAACGTTCGCCTCGCCCCAATGCAACGTGCTGGTAGAATACTACCTGCCAAAGCAGCACTTCTCGCTCGTAGGCGGCTACAACGCCGAGACCGTACAATGGTTCGAAAGCAACGTGGGCGCCACAATGCAGAACGTAGTGGTCGGCGCACGCTATTATCCACTGAGCAAGCGCTTCGCTCTGCAGCCCTACGCCTCGCTCATGACCAACATCAACGTAGCCGGTCGGCACGTGCGGAGCAGCATGAGCGTATGGAACGCTGGCGACAGCTACGAGCGCAACACCACAATAAGTCTGCCGCGTGTGAGCGTAGCGCCGGCGGTAGGAGTAGACTGCTACATCTTCTCGTCGCTCGCGCTCGAGTTCCAGTACGGATTCCCACTCGCCATCGACGGCAAGGCGCACGTAACAACCACGTGCAACGGCAGCCCCGACGTATACAGACTGCGCTCCAACATGCACCGCCACAACATACAGATAGGTCTGAAGGCGACGTTCCCGTTCCGCTTCACCGCAGCCGACGGCGACAGCCTCTTCTCGCTCATCGAAGTGGCACTCGGCATATACGACCCCAACGACGAACCGAAACGAGAAACGAAGAAGGAACGACGCCGTATGAAACTCGGACGCGTGCTCGATTCGTATTAATATAAAAATTCAAAACTCGATATGTTAGAAGTAAAAAAACTCCATGCCACTATCGCTGGCAAGGAAATACTAAGAGGCATCAACCTCACTATAAACGACGGCGAGATACACGCCATCATGGGACCGAACGGTTCCGGAAAGTCTACACTCAGTGCCGTACTCACCGGCAATCCGCTCTACGAAGTGACGGAAGGCGAGGCGTGGTTCAACGGCAAGAACATTCTTGAGATGAAGCCCGAAGACCGTGCGCACGAAGGACTCTTCCTCTCGTTCCAGTATCCGGTGGAGATACCGGGCGTCTCGATGACCAACTTCTTGAAGGCGGCTGTCAACGAGAAACGCAAGTATCAGGGACTGCCCGAACTGAAGGCGGGCGACTTCCTCAAGCTCATGAACGAGAAGCGCAAGGTCGTGGAGCTCGACTCTAAGTTCACACGCCGCTCTGTCAACGAAGGCTTCTCGGGTGGCGAGAAGAAGCGCAACGAGATATTCCAGATGGCAATGCTCGAACCGAAACTCGCCATTCTCGACGAGACCGACTCCGGACTCGACGTGGACGCAATGCGCATCGTAGCCGACGGTGTCAACAAGATGCACACGCCGGAGACATCAGCCATCGTCATCACCCACTACGAGCGACTCCTCGACATGATAAAGCCCGATGTCGTACACGTGCTCTACAAGGGACGCATCGTGAAGACCGCCGGACCCGAACTCGCAAAGGAGATAGAACAGCGAGGATACGATTGGATTAAAGCAGAGCTTGAAGAAGAATAAAATTCAGAACAATGACTTCAGAACAACAATACATCGACCTCTACCGCGAATGTCGTGAGCAGATCTGCGCCCACAGCACCGACGTGCTGAACGCTGTGCGCGACGAAGCCTTCAACAGCTTCGAGCGTCTCGGCTTCCCTTCGCGAAAGGTGGAGCGATATAAATATACTACGATAGACAAGCTCTTCGAGCCCAACTACGGACTGAACATCAACCGTATTGAAGTGCCGGTCGACCCGTACAAGGCGTTCCGCTGCGACGTGCCCAACCTCAGCACATCGCTCTACTTCATCGTCAACGATCAGTTCCGTCAGTCGCTGCAGCCCAAGGAGAACCTGCCCGAAGGCATCGAGGTGGCGTCGCTTGCCGAATACGCAAAGGCAAACCCCGAGTTTGTGGCTAAGCACTACGCACGATTGGCGAAGAGCGACGAAGACGGCATCACCGCACTCAACACCATGCTGGCGCAGGACGGTCTGCTCGTTCACGTCAAGCGCAATGTCGTTGTCGACAAGACCGTGCAGGTCATCAACATCCTGCGCTCCGATGTGGCTATGATGGTGAACCGCCGCGTGCTCATCGTGATGGAGGAGGGCGCCAACGCAAAGTTCCTCTTCTGCGACCACGCTGCCGACGACCAGCAGTTCCTCACAACCCAGGTGATTGAGGCTTACGTCGGAGCAAACGCATCGCTCGACCTCTACTGCATGGAGGAGACCCACTACAAGAACACACGCATCTCGAACGTATACGTAGAGCAGGAGCGCGACTCGCGTTTCAACCACAACGTCATCACGCTGCACAACGGCGTGACGCGCAACCGACTCGATGTGCAGCTCAAGGGCGAGGGTGCAGAGTGCTGGTGCAACGGCTGCGTGATAGCCGACAAGACTCAGCACGTGGACAACAACACGCTGATAGATCACCAAGTGTCGCACTGTACGAGTCACGAACTCTACAAGTACGTGCTCAACGACAAGGCGACGGGAGCCTTCGCAGGCAGAGTGCTCGTGCGTCACGGCGCGCAGCACACCGTGTCGGAGGAGGTGAACCAGAACCTTTGCGCCACAAAGACAGCGCGTATGTACACGCAGCCGATGCTCGAGATATACGCCGACGACGTGAAGTGCTCGCACGGATCTACCGTGGGTCAGCTCAACGATGCGGCTCTGTTCTACATGCGTCAGCGCGGCATCAGCGAGAAGGAGGCAAAGCTGCTCCTCGAGTTCGCGTTCATCAACGAGGTTATCGACAAGATACAGCTCGAACCGTTGCGCGACCGCCTGCACTATCTCGTGGAGAAGCGCTTCCGCGGCGAACTGAGCAAGTGTGAGGGCTGCAAGCTCTGCAAGTAATTAGTAGAGAATTCTCACCACATCACCATTTCAACTTAACAACATCATGTACGATATAAACAAGGTTCGCGCCGATTTCCCAATCCTTTCGCGCACCGTCTACGACCGTCCGCTCGTCTATCTCGACAACGGAGCTACCACGCAGAAGCCGTTGTGCGTGCTCGACGCCATGCGCGAAGAGTATCTCAACGCCAACGCCAATGTGCACCGCGGCGTACACTATCTCTCGCAGCGCGCCACCGACCTGCACGAAGCGGCACGCGAGACCGTGCGCCAGTTTATCAACGCGCCGAAGACAGAAGAGATAATCTTCACGCGCGGCACAACCGAGAGCATAAATCTCGTGGCTGCATCGTTCTGCGAAGCGTTCATGGCGGAAGGCGATGAGGTGATAGTGTCCGTAATGGAGCACCACTCGAACATCGTTCCCTGGCAGTTGCAGGCAGCGAAGCGCGGCATTGCGCTGAAGGTGATTCCGATGGACGACAGCGGAAAGCTCGACATGCAGGCATACGAGCAGCTGTTCTCTGAGAAAACGAAGATAGTAAGTGTGGCTCACGTGAGCAATACGCTCGGAACAGTGAACCCCGTGAAGGAAATTGTGCGCATAGCGCATGAGCACGGCGTGCCGGTGCTCGTAGACGGAGCGCAATCGACGCCCCATTTCGCTGTAGATGTGCAGTCAATCGACTGCGACTTCTTCGCCTTCAGCGGACATAAGATATACGGACCGACCGGCATCGGTGTGCTCTACGGCAAGGAAGAATGGCTCGACCGCATGCCGCCCTATCAAGGAGGCGGCGAGATGATAGAAAGCGTGAGCTTCGAGAAGACCACCTTCGAGAAGCTGCCGTTCAAGTTCGAAGCCGGAACGCCCGACTATGTGGCTACGCACGGACTGGCTACGGCGCTCAACTACGTGTCGGCGCTTGGCATGGACAACATCGCCGCACACGAGCGCGAGCTCACCGACTACTGCATGGCGCGTTTGGCGGAGATAGACGGCATGCGACTCTTCGGAACCACCGAGGGCAAGGACGCTGTGGTGTCGTTCCTCGTGGGCGACATACACCATCTCGACATGGGCACGCTGCTCGACCGACTCGGCATCGCCGTGCGCACCGGTCACCACTGCGCACAGCCCGTTATGGACCGTTTCGGCATACAGGGCACGGTGCGTGCCTCGTTCGGACTCTACAACACGAAGGAGGAAGTGGACGCTCTCGTGGCTGGAGTGAAGCGCGTGAGCCAGATGTTCTGATGCCGCGCAGCGCAGTACGCAGACATCGACGACGCAGAGGCGCCGCATCAGCAGCCTATCCTCTGCACTTCAGCAGCCTATCCTCTGCACTTCAGCACCGCCCACAGCATCCAAGCGCATACGCCGAGATGCACAAGCAGCGAGTCGTATGTAGGGAATACGCACATAACGAAAGCAAGCTGCGCGTGAAGATAGCGCAGAGTCTGACCCATAGTCACCTCGCGTTCGAGCACGCTCGAATAATACTGCCGTAACCACTCCACCGGAGCGGTTGCGGCTTTTTTCATGCCGTCGAGTAGGGCAGAAGTCTGCACCTGCTTTGCGTTGATAACACGGATGTCCGACTGCTGGAGTGTGATGTTCTTTTCCATAATCTATATATTATATAAGGTGATACATATTGTTTCTTATCTTCGCTTGCAAAATTAGCGGGCTTTATGGAAATAACATTTCACTTCCTATATTTCTTTGTTAAAGAAATCTTACAATCGCTTTGTAGTTTGTATTATAAAAGCTAACTTTGCAAACGGAAAAGAGTTGCACCCGTAAGCGGGTTTATTGCACATTGAAACAGACAACAATGAAAAAACAGGAAAGTAAGCCACATTTGCTGCCACATTACTATACCGACCTCGTCGAAGCAGGCTGCGACGAAGCCGGCAGAGGCTGTCTTGCCGGAAGCGTATACGCCGCCGCAGTCATTCTGCCGCCCAACTACGACAATGCTCTGCTCAACGACTCGAAGAAGCTCACCGAGAAAGCGCGACGCACACTGCGCGACCAGATAGTGCGCGACGCCGTGGCGTGGGCTGTGGGCGTGGTTACGCCCGAGGAGATAGACCGCATAAACATACTCAACGCCAGCTTCCTCGCCATGCACCGCGCGCTCGACCAACTCACCGTGCGCCCCGAAGCCATCATCGTCGACGGCAACCGCTTCACTCCCTACCGCGACCTGCCCCACACAACGATAGTGAAGGGCGACGGCAAGTATCAGTCGATAGCCGCAGCGAGCATCCTCGCCAAGACATTCCGCGACGAATACATGGACCGTCTTGCTGAGGAATATCCCTACTACGACTGGCAGAAGAACAAGGGCTATCCCACGAAGGCGCACCGCGAGGGCATACGCCTGCACGGCACCACGCCTTACCACCGAATGAGCTACAACCTGCTGGGCGGAGGACAACTCGAACTGAAGTTTGAGGAGAGCCCCTCCCAACCCTCCCCGTCGGGGAAGGCTTAGGATTGCTTAGAACAGAACGCCCTCAGCTTAGAAAGACTTAGAAAGGCTTAAAAGGTTTAGTCTGGCTTAGAAAGGTTTGGAAATGCTTAGTCAGGCTTATAAAGGCTCAAAAATTCGCAGCAAGTCTTATACCTTCTGTTCAAAAGTCATCGGCACCGTCCGCCGTCCAATCGGTTTCCGTCCGCCGTCCGATCGGTTTCCGTCCGCCGTCCAATCGGTTTCCGTCCGCCGTCCAATCGGATTCCGTCCGCCGTCCGATCGGTTTCCGTCCGCTGCACGACCCGAAAAAGAAAACTACTAATCTATAGAAAGCAAAGAGAAAAAGAAAAACTACAAAACAAATCTACTAAATATCAACAACAATGCGAATGGATAAATATGGTCGAGAACTCGACCTTATACTTATACTGACAGAGAACAACAGCTACACGGCGCAGCAGATAGCTGACCGCCTCGGCATCACGCGCCGCAATCTCTACTATTATTTCGACTACCTGCGCGACTGCGGCTTCAATCTGCAGAAGACCGGCACCACGTACCGGCTCGACCGCTCGTCGTCGTTCTTCCGCCGTCTGCACGAGCACATCTCGCTCTCCGAATACGAGGCTGCATACATCTGCCGCCGACTCGACACCGACGGCACGCGCGACCATACAGCCGTGAACATACGCCAGAAACTCTCGCGATCGTTCAACCTGCCCGACGCCGTCAACCCCGAACTGCAACGCCGCATGAACGACTGCGTGGCGAAGCTGCGCGAGGCGATGGCTACGCGCAAGATGGTAGTGCTGCACAAGTACGCCTCGCCCCACAGCAACACCGTCACCGACCGCATCGTGGAGCCTTATCAGCTGATGAACGACGAGCGCGACGTGCGCTGTCACGAGATACGCTCGCACGAGAACAAGACGTTCCGCCTGTCGCGCATGGAGTGGGTGGAGATAATCGACGTGCCCTGGACCTTCGACGACCGCCACAAGCAGATGTACACCGACATGTTCATGTTCACTGGTGAGCAGCGCTACATGGTGAAAATGCGCATGGGACTGCTCTCCTACAACCTCATGGTGGAGGAGTATCCGCAGTCGGCAAAGTGCTTCACAGCCGACGGCGACACCGCCTGGATCTTCGAAGGCGAAGTGGTGTCGTTCCTCGGCATAGGCCGCTTCGTGCTCGGACTCTACGAGGATATAGAAGTGATTGGCTGCGAGGAGTTTAAGGCTTATCTCGCCGGCAAGATAAAGAGCATGAACAAGGCTGTATAACAGTAGCGGAGGTCTCCGGCCTCCGCAGCAGTTAGCCTTGTTTATATTCGACTTTGTGCTGCCGAGGACCGGAGACCTCCATTACTAATTTTAATATTCTGTTTTCTCAGTGTTCTCCTCCCACATGCGGAACGCCTTGAGCGCCTCCATGCCCATCAGACGCTGCATCGTCTTGTGGCGCTGTTCGGGCTTGAGCGGTATCTCCTGATAGATGAAGTCGTCGTCGAAGCCGATGGCGGCAGCATCCTTGCGGTCGTTGCCGTAGAAGATGCGGTCGAGATGCGCCCAGTAGATGGCGCCCAAGCACATAGGGCACGGCTCGCAGGAGGTATAGATGTCGCATCCGGCGAGGTCGAACGTGCCCAGACGGCGCGTAGCCTTGCGTATGCAGTTCACCTCGGCGTGCGCCGTAGGGTCGTTGTCGATAGTAACGCTGTTAGACGCCTCGGCGATGATTTCGTCGCCACGCACGATGACCGCTCCGAACGGTCCGCCGCCAGTGCGCACACTCTCCTCGGAGAGCTCTATTGCACGGCGCATGAATTCGTTTTTCTTGTCCATATCTTTAGCTTTTTCTTTAAGGTTATAGGGTTATGCAAATGTACGCATAATAAACGAATTTGTCAAATAATTCTTTTTATTGTTTGTCATTTCGAGAGAATCAGCTAAATTTGCTTATGTCTAACCCTATGCCAGATAATATGCTGGCATAACAACATAAGAAATGATGAGAACTATACGATTCTTTATGCTGATGGCAGTCGTGATATGCTCACTCGCCGTCAACGCTCAAGACGCCATCGCCAATGACGCCAACCCAACCGCTACTTCGACGGTAACGGTATTGGAAAATTATGGCACAGATGTCAAGTCAGAGAACTTCACTTTGCTGCAACACAACGACACACTTGTGTCGGACGCCGAATTGCTGAAAAGTATCGCTGAAGACACTCCCGCCAAGCGATTGAAGAAAGCAAAAATATTCAAGTGGACAGCTTGGGTGGGCGGCAGCGTCTTCTTTTTAGCCAGCTTATATTGCTTATTAGGAACGGCATACGTTGCATCTTTTCAAGAAAACGGCCCCGGAGTTAATCCATTTGCCATCGGATTAGCCGCCTCATTCGGAGCAAGTGTGATATGGACCACGTCATTCCTTATAGCAGCCCATCATCAAAAGAAATTGGCGCTTTCTGCCAACGTCAGCATGCTCAATGATAATCTGGCAAACAGAAAAACATTGGGTGTAGGGCTGATTTTCAAGTTCTGAATAACAAACGGGGCTTGCGTGGCTCTGAGGAGCGTATCTTCTATGATTGCAGATGCTGCAGTGGAAAATTATACAAAAAAACAAAAATAATCGGCGATTGTTCGTTTATACCATTGAAATTGACTAACTTTGCTCACATATTACAATTTTTTTGATGTAAATAAAGATTTAGATGAACGTAATTACAAAGACAGTATCATTGCCTGATGGCAGAACCATCAGCATTGAGACCGGGAAAGTGGCAAAGCAGACCGACGGAAGTGTTGTACTGCGTATGGGCAACACCGTACTTCTCGCCACTGTTTGTGCCGCAAAAGATGCAGTTCCCGGAACAGATTTCATGCCTTTGCAGGTAGACTACAAAGAGCAGTACTCAGCAGCAGGCCGTTTCCCTGGCGGCTTCACAAAGCGTGAAGGCAAGTCGGGCGACAACGAGATCCTCACATCGCGTCTCGTAGACCGTGTGCTCCGTCCGCTTTTCCCGTCTAACTACCACGCAGAGGTATATGTGCAGATTATGCTTCTCAGCGCCGACGGCGTTGACCAGCCTGATGCTCTCGCTGGATTTGCAGCTTCAGCCGCTATGGCTTGTTCAGATATACCTTTCGAGTGCCCGATTTCAGAAGTGCGTGTTGCACGCATCAACGGCGAGTACGTTATCAACCCTACCTTCGAGCAGATGAAGGATGCCGACATGGATATCATGGTAGGTGCTTCTGCAGAGAACATCATGATGGTAGAGGGCGAGATGAAGGAAGTTTCGGAGCAGGACATGATCGGCGCGTTGAAGGCTGCTATGGCTGCTATCAAGCCGATGTGCGAACTGCAGACAGAGCTCTCTAAGGAGCTTGGCACAGACATTAAGCGCGAGTACTGCCACGAGGTGAACGACGAGGAGCTCCGCGAGCAGCTCCGCAAGGAGACCTACGACAAGTGCTACGCTATCGCAGAGTCGGGCGACCACGACAAGAAGTCGCGCGAGGAGGCTTTCGACAAGATTCTCTCTGACTTCCAGGAGGCTTACGACGCAGCTCACACAGACCTCACCGCTGAGGAACTCGACGAGAAGCACGCAGAGATGGTGCGCTACTACGCCGACGTTATGCGCGACTCTATGCGCCGTTGCATCCTCGACGAGGGCAAGCGTCTCGACGGTCGTAAGACTACAGACATCCGTCCTATCTGGTGCGAGGTTTCTCCGCTGCCGATGCCTCACGGAAGCTCTATCTTCACACGTGGCGAGACACAGTCGCTCTCTACATGTACACTCGGTACAAAGATGGACGAGAAGTTGGTTGACGACGTGCTCGAGCGCGGCTACCAGCGTTTCCTCCTCCACTATAACTTCCCGCCGTTCTGCACAGGCGAGGCTAAGGCTCAGCGCGGCGTAGGCCGTCGCGAGATTGGTCACGGCCACTTGGCATGGCGCGGTCTGAAGGGTCAGATTCCTGAGGACTTCCCTTACACAGTGCGCCTCGTGAGCCAGATTCTCGAGTCGAACGGTTCGTCTTCAATGGCTACAGTATGTGCCGGCACACTCGCCCTCATGGACGCAGGTGTTCCGATGAAGGCTCCGGTATCAGGCATCGCAATGGGTCTTATCAAGAACCCGGGCGAGGAGAAGTACGCTGTGCTTAGCGACATCCTCGGCGACGAGGACCACCTCGGCGATATGGACTTCAAGACAACAGGTACACCCAAAGGCTTGACAGCAACACAGATGGATATCAAGTGCGACGGTCTGAGCTTCGAGATTCTCGAGAAGGCTCTTATGCAGGCTAAGGAAGGCCGCGAGCACATCCTCAAATGCATGATGGAGACTATCTCTGAGCCGCGCAAGGAACTGAAGCCGCAGGTACCGCGCATCGTTCAGATCGAGATACCGAAGGAGTTCATCGGTGCTGTGATTGGCCCTGGTGGCAAGATCATCCAGCAGATGCAGGAGGACACCGGCGCTACTATCACTATCGACGAGGCAGACGGCGTAGGCAAGGTGCAGGTATCGGCTCCTAACAAGGACGCTATCGACGCTGCACTTGGCAAGATCAAGGCTATCGTGGCTATCCCTGAGGTAGGCGAGGTATACGAGGGCACAGTTCGTTCAATCATGCCTTACGGCTGCTTCGTAGAGATCATGCCGGGCAAGGACGGATTGCTCCACATCTCTGAGATCGACTGGAAGCGTCTTGAGACAGTTGAAGAGGCTGGCATCAAGGAAGGCGACAAGATCAAGGTGAAGCTCATGGAGATCGACCCGAAGACTGGCAAGTACAAGCTCTCTCACCGCGTGCTTCTCGAGAAGCCGGAGGGATATGTAGAGCGTGAGCGCCGTCCGCGTGGCGAGCGTGGTGAGCGTCGTCCGCGCCGTGAGGGTGGCGAGCGTCGCGACGGTCGTCGTGAGAATCGCGAGCATCGTGAGCCGCGCGACTTCAACGACTCGCTCGATCACAACAACGACTTCTAATCGCTGAAGACAAACACGGAAGCAGCAGGACACATGCTCCGCTGCTTCTGCTAAATACATAAAAAAAGCTGCATCGCAATTCTGTTTGCGATGCAGCTTTTTTTATTTAATGCACTCGTTGCGCAGAAACTCCTCGTACTCGTTGCGGTATCCGTTGAACACGTTGATGTCAACCTCGGGCGTAATGCCGCGCACATGTCCGTCGGGGCAGAGCTGCCAGTAGGCGAGGCGCACGTCGGGCTTGTACTCGCCGTAGCGGGCAATCCACACGATGTAGTCGCGCTTCAGGTCGGGTGCGAGCGGCAGGTAGCGGTTAACGAACGACTGCGATATGTAGAGCACCGGTCGGGCGCCCGTAGCCGCCTTCACAACCCTGATCCATTGGCGCACGCTGCGGAACAACGCCTCCGGTCCGCCCATGGCGCGTATCTGAGCACACGTCGGTTCGACGTCGAGCACCGGCGGCAAGTCGCCCTTGCGGAACGTGCTGTACTTCAGGAAGTGATGCGCCTGCTTAGCGCCGGGCGTGCGAGTGGAGAAGAAGTGGTAGGCGCCGCACTTTATGCCTTGGGCGCGAGCCGCAGCATAGTCGGTGCGGAAGTAGCGGTTCTTTATCGTTGCGCCCTCCGTCGACTTGATGTAGCAGAACGACACGGGATAGTCGACTGCGCCGGCGATGCGCTTTCTTGAGAGCTTGCCGAGATTGGTGATGCGCACCCGCTTCCAGTCGATGGCGTAGCGTTTGCGTCCCTTCTCGTGCTGGAAGCGCGATATGTCGATGCCGTAGATGCGGTCGGCGCGATACTCGATGCGCTCGCCCAGGAAGCGGTTGCGTTTCCATTCGCCCAGCTGCATGTGCTTTCCGGCTGTGAGTGCGAAGCCGAATCCGTTGCGCTTGCCGTCAGTCCATTCGCCCTGGTAGAGGTTCTGCTTGCGGTCGGTGAACGTGCCGTGTCCGCAGGCTATTGCGTCGCGGTTGAGCGTACCGCTGTATGTGCCCGTAGAGTCGCGCCATGTTCCGCTGACGAGCGTGTCGGCACGCCATCTGCCCACGATGCGGTGGCCCAGCGAGTCGTGGCTGACGCCCTTTCCGTAGCGCTTTCCCATGCGCCACTGTCCGGCGTACACCACGCTGTCGCCCACGTAGAGCACGCCGTATCCGTCGTATTTGCCATGCTTCGTGCCGCCATAGTATGTTGTAGCGCCGTGCCCGATTATTGCCTCGCCGTCGTGCGGAATGTCCTTGCATCCGCAGAGACAGAGTAGGGCGAGACACAGCGAGATAATGTATCTGATTGCCTTCATTGTCGTTTCGTTTTTATAACTATGGTAGATGGCTGGTAGATACATGTAGATAAAACGCCATCTACCAGCCTTTAACTCACTACTCAACAAAGCGTTACACGCCTGCTGGGAGATATGGTACATTTTTTCGCATAAATAGAGTTCATATTCATCCTCCATGCAATGTATTATATGATTTGTGGATGCTTTGTGGCTGCGTGGGTATGGCATGAATGTCATACCATCCTATCACTCGAAGTTCAAAATCCTCCTTATCGTTTTCCTTGCAGCGATGGTGTCGCCGCTCACCATGCCTACGAATCTGCCCTTTGTGCTGAACACTGGCGTGCCGTTGCCAGCCAGCATTTGCGGCAGATTGTGCTTGCCGCCTTGCGCTATCCGTGCAGGAAGAATGTGTGCCGAGACCGTGTCGCACTCCATGCCTTTTACAGCTATCGTCGGGAAGCCCACGGCGCGCGCTTCGCCGATGTCAGAAGCGTTCCACGGCAGCAGAGCGAGCGTCGCTACGCCCTCCGGCGTCTTGCCGTCGGCGGTCTGCAGCAGCGTCAGTCCGTCGGCAGAGCCCACGAAGCGTAGCCGGGTGCGCATCAGCTTGCCCTCCTCCGTGCGGTAGGTCGCCGTGTATTCGTGTCGCGTCTTAACGCATACGCCGTGCTTGCCGGCAGTAATGCTGTCGATGATGTGCAGCACACGCTCAGCCTCGGCATACTCGCTGCAGACGCGAGTGTCCAAAGTCGCCACATCCTGATAGCCGTAGTCGTGCACGCTGTGAACACGCATATAGTAGTTGAGCTCCGACTTCTGATGCTTCAGCGTCTTGAGCCGTGCGGCAGCCGCCTCGCGGCAGAGGCGCATTATCGTAGAGTCGGCGCAGGCGCGCAGAGCGTCGGTCGGTGTCTCTATCGCCGTGACAATCCTTCCCTTGCACGACGGCATCATGAGCCATCTGTTCGTCCAGAAACCGGCAGAATAAGTGCTATGGAGTGCCTCGTTGCGCACGGTTCTTAGGTCGCTCACAGCCGAGTCGCCATAACATTCGGCGAAGTAGAGCAGTGGTTTGCCGTCCACCCGCACCTCGTGCCACGACTCAGCGTTCACCACCACGGCGCAGCGCTTCATCTCGTCAGCCGACAACGGCAGCAACCGCCATGTAGCCCACGACGCCAGTGCCACGCCTAACACGCAGACTGCAATGTAAAAAGCTTTCTTATATGTATCTTTCATAGTGTTTTACGCTTTTTGTAATTTCATGCGAAATTACAAAATATATCAATAAGTTAGCGCTTTTTTTAGCATATATTTTGTGAATTGCTACGATAGTCGTATCTTTGTACATACTTATATATACATAAAGAGTATGAATACATCTGAGTTTTTCAGCAAGTTCAAGAGCCGTTACCTCTGGGGGAATATCGCCGCAATGGTTGCGGTGGTGTTTGCAGTGTGCCTTGGAGTGAAGTTCGGACTTGATATATACACCCATCATGGCGAAGTGGTGCAGATACCCAACGTGCGCCACAAGGCGTTCAGCGACGCCGAGTATTTGCTCAAGCAGAGCGGGCTGCAGGTCGTAGTGAGCGACACGGGATACGTGCCTGGCATGCGCCCCGACTGCATCCTCGAACAGTCGCCTGCACCGGGCGAGCGTGTGAAGTCGGGTCACGTGATATACCTCACCGTGAACGCCACGCAGACGCCTACCATCACCGTGCCCGACGTCATCGACAACTCGTCGTTGCGCGAGGCGATGGCTAAACTCTCGGCGATGGGCTTCAAGCTCACGCAGTCCACGTTCGTAGACGGCGAGAAAGACTGGGTGTACGGGCTCACCGTGAAAGGACGCCACGTCGTTGCAGGCGACAAGGTGTCGGTGAACGACTACATCACTATCGAGGTGGGTAGCGGACAGCGCGATGTCGACATGGACATCAACTACACCGATGCTCCGATAGAGGACGCCAAGGAAGACGAGTTCTACGAGTCGGGCGATGTAGACCAGTTCCATGAAGTGACAGGTCCGACGGAGTAGAATAAAAGTAAAAAGCCCCTCCCAACCCTCCCCATCGGGGAGGGCTCAGGAAGGCCTAAGAAGGCTTAGTTCGGCTTAAACGCTGCCTTAGACAGGCTTAGTTCAGCTTAAACGCTGCCTTAGACAGGTTTAGTTCGGCTTAAACGCTGCCTAAATTCGGCTTAGCCTAAAAAACAAGAATATGATAGAAGAAGATATCCTCACACCCCCAATCGAAGACGACGACGAAACCGGTCAGCTCTACGAGCACTTCCGCTTTGTTGCCGACCCAGGCCAGGAGCCGCAGCGCGTCGACAAGTTCATGTGCGAGAAGTTGCCCCATTCGTCGCGCAACCGCATACAGAAGGCTGCCGATGCAGGCTTTGTACACGTCAACGAGCGCCCCGTGAAGAGCAACTACAAGGTGCGCCCAAACGATGTGGTGACGCTCATGCTCGACCGTCCGCGCCACGACACAAGCATCGTGGCAGAAGATCTGCCGCTCAACGTAGTGTACGAAGACTCGGAGGTGATGGTGGTAAACAAGGAGGCGGGCATGGTGGTTCATCCAGGAGCCGGCAACTTCACAGGCACGCTCGTCAACGCCATCGCTTGGCATCTGCGCGACCTGAAGAGCTACGACCCCAACGACCCCGAAGTGGGACTCGTGCATCGCATCGACAAGGACACGTCGGGTCTGCTCGTCGTGGCGAAGACTCCGCAGGCTAAGACGTCGCTCGGCTTGCAGTTCTTCAACAAGACAACGCACCGCTCGTACAACGCTCTCGTATGGGGCAACCTCACCGAAGACGAAGGACGCATCGAAGGCAACATAGCACGCGACCCGAAAGACCGTCTGCGCATGACCGTGATGTCGCCCGACTCGGGCATCGGCAAGGAAGCCGTAACCCACTGGCGTGTGCTTGAGCGCTTCGGCTACGTGACGCTCGTCGAGTGTCGCCTTGAGACCGGACGCACACACCAGATACGTGCCCACATGAAGCACATCGGCCATCCGCTCTTCGGCGACGAACGCTACGGCGGCATGGAGATTCTGCGCGGCGAGCGCTCGGCTACATACAAGGCGTTCATCAACAACTGCTTCAAAGCCTGCTCACGCCAGGCGCTGCACGCCCGCACGCTCGGCTTCGTCCATCCGAAGACAAAGCAGCAGATGGACTTCACATCCGAGTGGCCCGACGACTTCGCACAGCTCATAGAGAAGTGGCGCGGATACATGAAGGGCACAACACGCGACACATTCAGCTCTGCACAGCAGTAAGAGCATAGAGAACTGCGATGAGATTTCAATCAAAGGCTTAGAAAGGCTTAAAGAGGCTTAGTTCGGCTTAAACGCCGCCTTAGTTTAGTAAAAAGAACACTCACCCCTAAAACAATAATCACTATGGATACATTAAAACGCAACATTGCCATCGTTTGCGGTGGCGACTCTTCTGAGCACGACGTATCAATACGTTCTGCTCAGGGTTTGTACTCCTTCTTCGACAAGGAGCGTTATAACATTTATATCGTTGACGTGAAGGGTCAGGACTGGCATGTCAACCTGCCCAACGGCACAACAGCGCCAATCGACAAGAACGACTTCTCGTTCGTGCTCGACGGCAAGGCTGTGGTGTTCGACTACGCCTACATCACTATCCACGGCACACCGGGCGAGAACGGCGTGATGCAGGGCTATTTCGAACTGCTCCACATCCCGTACAGCACAAGTGGCGTGCTCGTCGAGGCTATGACCTTTGACAAGTACGTGCTCAACAACTATCTGCGCGGTTGGGGCGTGAACGTGGCGAAGAGCATCCTCGTGCGCCGCGGCGAAGAGTCGAGATACTCTGACGAGTTCATCGAGAAGGAGATTGGTATGCCTTGCTTCGTGAAGCCGGCTGCCGACGGATCGAGCTTCGGCGTGTCGAAGGTGAAGAACGTAGACCAGCTTGCGCCGGCTCTGCGCGTGGCGTTCATGGAGAGCGACGAGGTGATGATAGAGAGCTTCCTGCAAGGCACCGAGATCTCTATCGGTTGCTACAAGACACGCGAGAAGTCGGTTGTGTTCCCTGCAACCGAGGTCGTTACAAGCAACGAGTTCTTCGACTACGACGCAAAGTACAACGGACAGGTGCAGGAGATAACTCCGGCGCGCATCTCTCCCGATACTGCAAAGCGCGTGGCTGAGGAGGTGAGCCGCATCTACGACATCCTCCACTGCAACGGCATCATCCGCATCGACTTCATCATCTCGAAGGATGCAGACGGCAACGACAAGATTAATATGATTGAGGTGAACACCACGCCGGGCATGACTGCCACCAGCTTCATTCCGCAGCAGGTGCGCGCCGCAGGTCTCGACATCAAGGAAGTGCTGACCGACATCGTAGAGAACCAGTTTAAATGTTAAATGTTGAATGTTGAATTTTGAGTTTTGAATTGTGCGCTTCGCGCATTTTGAATTATTGAGTTTTGAATTAAACAATTCTGAGTGTCGAATTCAAAATTCTACAATTCAAAATCGCAGGCGAAGCCGAGAATAATTCAAAACTCAAAACTCAAAATTGCCGTAGGCAACAATTCAAAACTCAAAACTCACAATTCAAAATTCTATCATGACACCTGAACAACTCCACAAATACGACTCTATCCGCCCGTTTGAGCCGGAAGAGCTCCCCGAAGTATTCGACCGATTGGTGCAGAACGAACAGTTCTGTCAAGTGCTGGCATACATCTATCCCGGTGTGCCCGTTGAGGCTATACGGCAGAAGATGCACCAGTGCAAGACCAATCTCGAGTTTCAGAAAGCCTTCTGCTACGGCTTCTTGAAGAACCTGCTTGCCAAGGTATCGCTCGGTTGCGACGCCGACTTCGCAAGCCTCGATCTCAGCAAGCGCTACACCTTCATCAGCAACCACCGCGACATCGTGCTCGACTCGGCGCTGCTCCACGTGATGCTCTTCGACGCCGGCTGCGACACAACCACCGAGATAGCCATCGGCGACAACCTCCTCAAGCTGCCTTGGGTGAAGGACATCGTGCGCCTCAACAAGTCGTTCATCGTGCAGCGCTCGCTGCCTATGCGACAGATGCTCGCTGCGTCTAAACTGCTCGCCGAGTACATGCACTTTGTCATTGCCGAGAAGAACGACAACGTATGGATTGCGCAGCGCGAAGGCCGCGCCAAGGACTCCAACGACCGCACCGCAGAGGCTATCCTCAAGATGATGACCATGGGCGGCGAGGGTTCTATCAAGGAACGCCTGCTCTCGCTCCACCTCGTGCCGCTCGCCATATCATACGAGTACGACCCATGCGATTTCCTCAAGGCACAGGAGTTCCAGCTGCGCCGCGATGTGGCAGACTGGAAGAAGGGTCCGATGGACGATGTGGTGAGCATGCAGACCGGCATAATGGGCTACAAGGGACACGTCCACTACCAGGCTGCTCCGTGCATCGACGAGTGGCTGCGTGCGCTGCCCGACGACATGCCGAAGAACGAGTTCTACGTTGCTGTTGCCGAGCATCTCGACCACGAGATATGGCGCGGCTACCGCTTGTACCCGTCCAACTTCGTGGCGCTCGACCTTCTGCGCGGCACCAACGAGCACGCCGACTGCTACACGGCTGAAGACCGCCAGCGCTTTGAGGCTTATCTCGACGCACAGCTCAAGAAGATACAGCTGCCCAACCCCGACTGGGCGTTCCTGCGTGAGCGCATACTCACCATGTACGCCAATCCGGCTATCAATCAGCTCAGCGTGATTTAAATATAGTAGCGGAGGTCTCCGGCCTCCGCAGCAACCGGTGATAT
>ERZ1031798.30-NODE-30-length-37257-cov-8.866459_pt1 | contig 37257 bp, 24 predicted proteins | sample MGYA00517882_ERZ1031798 | MGnify/ENA primary metagenome ERZ1031798 (study PRJEB33719, sample SAMN04261244) | wastewater metagenome | biome: rural village; feature: human; material: feces | host: Homo sapiens | place: El Salvador | collected 2013-01-07 ...
CTTACACTGTTTTTGAATTGTTAAAACCGTGTAAAGCAAATCTGTATTAAGTCATGCTGCTTCTTTTTTTTGCACACCCTCCTCACAAACTTTCTAATTCACTGTGTATAAGCCGTTTATTCTTGCACGCTCAAAACTCAAGAATTTCGCACCAAAGATTTTGTTGTGCGCTGAGCGAGGAGTATTGAGCGTTAGGAATGCAAATATTGTGACGGATATTACGGATTTGGCTGATCTTTCTGAAAACTGCTAACGCAAGGGCGTAGCCTCAGACGAATCAGACAAATCCGTAATCAAAAAAAATAAAACATAGCTTCTTGTCAAAAATACATGGCATCTTGTCAATAAAGCGTACGTACGTGGGTGCGGGGCTACGGCGAGACGCCATAGCCTCCTAAGTTTGTTTTGTTTCAACAAATACCATGTCTACTTGCCTAAAAAACATGTCTTCATGTCTTCTTGTCTAAAAAACTTGTCTTCTTGTCAAAGTCAGCTTACTTGTCAAGCACTTCGTACACGGAGTTGTTGCTCTTGAATTCCGGCACGATTTCCTTCATCTTCTTTACGGTCGCCATGTCGTCGTAATGCTTGCTTGTCTCGACAAGGTCTTCGATGTCGCGCTCCACGGTGTCGTAGTCGTATTGGCGCACCTTGGCGATGCGGATTTTGTCGTGGAAGGACGGCATGGTGGTCTCCTCCTTGTTGAGCACCTCCTCATAGAGCTTCTCTCCGGCACGCAATCCCGTGTATTTTATCTCCACACCCGTGGCTCCACTCAGCTTTATCATGCGCTTCGCAAGGTCGGCAATCTTGACGGGGTTGCCCATGTCGAAGACAAATATCTCGCCGCCGTTGCCCTTCGTGCCAGCCTCAAGCACCAGCTTGCACGCTTCGGGGATGAGCATGAAGAAGCGAATGATGTTGGGGTCGGTGACCGTGACCGGACCGCCAGCCTTTATCTGACGCTTGAATAGAGGGATGACCGAACCGTTGGAGCCAAGCACATTGCCGAAGCGGGTGGTGACAAACTGCGTAACGCCTTTTATCTTGCCCGACTTGATGGCATGGTCGAGGCTCTGTACGTAAATCTCGCAGATGCGCTTTGAGCATCCCATCACGTTGGTGGGATTGACAGCCTTGTCCGTGGATATCATCACAAACTTCTTTACGCCGTACTTCACCGCCATGTCGGCAAGAATCTTCGTGCCGTAGACGTTGTTCTCGATGCTCTCGCTCGGATTGTTCTCCATCATCGGCACGTGCTTGTATGCGGCGGCATGGAACACGTAGTCAGGACGATAACGGCTGAAGATGTCCTCCATGCGTATTATTCCGCTTACGGAGGTGACTATTGTCTCAGCCTTTATCTCGGGGAAGTTCTTCGCCATCATGAGGCGGATGTCGTGCTGCGGCGTCTCGGCGCTGTCGATGAGCACCATCTCGCGCGGACCGAACTTGCATATCTGCTTCACTATCTCGCTGCCGATGCTGCCAGCCGAGCCGGTCACAAGGACGCATTTGCCACGCAGCGTGTCTGCCACGCTCTTAAGGTCGATCTTTATCTCGTCGCGCGGAAGAAGGTCTTCGATGCTCACCTCCTTGAGCTGCTGTGTCTGCGGCTGCGCCGGATTCCATTCGTTTGCCTTCGGGATGTATATATGTACGCCAGCCGACAGCAGGTCGTCCTGCAGTTCCTTGTTGTTTCGGAACGACTCGAGGGCTCCCTGCGCCACGAGCAGACACTCCACGTGATGCTTACGTATGACGTTCTTCAGATTGGAGTCGAGCGGGAAAACGCTCAGTCCCATCAGCACACGATGCTTCACATGCTCCTCATCGCTCACAAATCCGGCAAGCGACATCTTGAGCGTCTTGTCGTTTCGCACCTGCTTGGCAAGTCCCATGCCGCCCTTCGTCACGCCGTAAATCAGCGTGGCACGGGCATTGAGCTTGTCAATGGACACATCATACACCGTCTTCACCAGCACACGCACAGCCCACAGCAGAAGCGTGCTTATTATGGAAGCAAGAGCTATCTCACGTCCACCTATATACACTCTCTGGAAATACTCAAACTGCATCAGTCCGAAATGTCCAAAGTAAGAGAGCACACAACCGACAAGCGACGCATAACCGACGCGTTGCAAGTCAACAAACGATGAGTAGCGCAATATACCATCATAGGTATGAAACATCTTGAAGCCAACAGCGAAGAATACAGCATAGACCGCACACATCGAGCATAGCTGCCACAATACGCCAAGTGTTTCCGCCCCACTGTATATCTGCTGATAGACAAGCAGGAAGGACAAGAACACAAGAAGGCTATCAAAAAAGAATATGCACCAATAAGGCAAAGACTGCTTGCTGAAGTACCAATTTACAAGTTTATCTAAAAATTTCATGTCTATCGTAAGTTAATAAATTCACTTATTATACTAACGCATAATAGCACGTTTTATTACATCTACGATATACATTACATCTTCGTCGGAAACACATGGTCCGCTCGGAAGGCAAAGTCCGCACTTGAAGAGCGACTCGCTCACGCCGTTCACATAACACGGGCTGTCGTTGTAAACAGGCTGACAATGCATCGGCTTCCACAAAGGGCGAGCCTCCACATTGGCCTTGTCGAGAACAATGCGCATGGCCTCCACATTGCGGTTAGGCTCAAGCTGGGTATGGGCAGACTTGGCTGCATGCGTAACGCCGGCAGCGCCTCCAACAGCCCCGTTGACCACTTCAGCATAGACGGCTTCATCACCCTCCACACGCATATGTTCGTCAAGGAGGATGGTGCAAAGCCAGAAGTTGGAGTCAATATCGGAAGTGGCATTGTCGTGCACGGTAATACCCTCTACGTCTGCAAACAGTTTCTTATAAAGGTCGTGCACATGGCGATGATGAGCAATATGGTCATTTACGACTGTCATCTGACCGCGTCCTATACCGGCACAAACGTTGCTCAGACGATAATTATAACCAATCTGCTCATGCTGATAATAAGGATAAGACTCACGGGCCTGTGTGGCGAGGAACATGATATTGTTCCATGCCTTGTCGTCAGGACATATAAGGGCGCCACCGCCACTCGTGGTTATCATTTTATTGCCATTGAAGCTGAGCACGCCATATCTGCCGAACGTGCCGCAGACCTGCCCCTTGTAACACGAGCCGAAACCTTCTGCGGCATCCTCAATGACGGGAATTTCCCACTTGTCAGCCACAGCAAGCAACTCCGAAATCTTTGCCGGCATTCCATAAAGATAAACCACAATGATGGCCTTAGGCTTACGTCCTGTCTTTGCCACACGGTCAGCGATAGCCTCATCCAACAAATGAGGATCCATGTTCCATGTGTCGCGCTCGCTATCTACAAAGACCGGTGTTGCGCCAAGATATTTCACAGGATTGCTTGAGGCACAGAACGTGAAGGACTGTACCATAACCTCGTCGCCAGCGCCCACGCCACAGGCAATGAGAGAAAGGTGGACGGCTGACGTACCCGAACTGAGAGCCACGACACGCTTATCCTCACCGACAAAAGTCTCAAGGTCTTTCTCAAAGCCGTTTACGTTCGGACCCAATGGCACCACCCAGTTAGTATCGAACGCTTCCTTTATATAATCCATCTCCTTACCGCTCATGTGGGCAAGGCATAAGTATACTCGTTTTCTTTCCATGTCTATTGTTTTTTTAAATCATTTCATTGTTATATTTTATCCGCTTGCCAAGGACTGTCGCAAAAATCATCTTTATGTCAGCCAAGAAGCTGTAATGGTCAAGATAATAGAGGTTTATGCGCACCTTGTCAGGATAGATTACCTTATCATTAAACTCCTGTGGATTGGCTTGACTGGCAAGCAAAATTTCCTCGTCACGATACTTCAGACTCGCCGGACCGGTTATGCCGGGACGAAGCTGCAGCACACGACGGTCGTCACCTTCCAGTTTGTCTGCATATCCAGGAACATCGGGGCGCGGACCGACAAAACTCATATCGCCGATAAGGACATTCCACAATTCTGGCAGTTCATCAAGCTTGTATCGGCGAAGCTTTGCACCAAGCGGAGTTATTCGGCTCTCGCCTGCCACCGACACAGTGGAACCGCTATGGTGTGCGCTCATCGAGCGAAACTTATACATAGTGAACAGCTTGCCGTCCTTGCCGACACGCTTTTGGGTGAAAACTGCCGGTCCGTCGGGCATCTTCACGCGGATAAGCATCCATACCACAAGCAATACCGGACTCAGAACTATGAGTCCGACAAATGCCATGATACGGTCAAAAAGGTATTTTGCTATCATTTTTTCCCTCTTATTTTCAGTCCTATTACTTTAAATATTCCTATTAACGACCCCCAACCGTAAGAAAGATGGAGCGTAAGGAACGACATGAGAAGATAAAAGAAATTCAGTCTTTTCTCCTTCCATATCGCAAGGCTGACACCCCCCAATGCTGTCAGGTATGCACACAAAGACATCAGCGACAATGCTCCTATCCATACATTCAATGGCATAAGCAATACAGGCAACAGCAACGACAGAACAAAAGCCAATGGAATGAAATGGCGAATCGATAACGAACTGAAATACTTGGTGTAATACACGGTCAGTATGTTCCACTTGCCGTTGCCGTAATTGTTCTTAGCCAATGCCTTGAATGTCTCACGCGCCAGATAAGTGCACGAGATTTCAGGAATGATGAAGATATGACCACCACCCCGCTTGATACGCTTGTTAAGCTCAATGTCCTGATTGCGCACAAGGCGCTTGTCGTAGAGTCCGTATTTCTGAAACACCTCACGACGCCAGCATCCGAAAGGAACAGTGTCTACCTCGCATGCCGATGACACGCCTGTTCTGAACGACGAATTGCCAACACCGAAACGATTGCTCAGCACCTCACGTATGGCAAGGGTCTTTGGGGTTTTGTTAAGTACGTCAGTATTGAGGACACAACCGATGTTGTCAGCATTCAGCTGATACAAACGGGTGACAAGCGTAGAGAAATAGTTGGATGGATACAGGGCATGTGCGTCCAAGCGTATGATGACCTCTCCCTTAGCCTCCTTTATGCCGACGTTCATCGCACATGGAGCCGTGCGCTCCGGATTGTCAAGAAGACGAAGGAAGGGATACTTGGCTATGTATTGCGAAATTACCTGACGTGTCCTGTCCCGACTCATTCCGTCTACCAGCAGCACCTCCATGTCGTCATGACTGAAGTCCTGCTGCAGAACCGAGTCGAGAAACGGGACGATGTATTTCTCTTCGTTATAAATAGGACAGATAACAGACAGTTTCATATTCAATAATACAAACAGTTTGTGACTATTTATGTTAGAGTCTGCCGTCTATGATATCGCGCGCCAATACGCCCTTAACGTCATACACCACGCTGTTCGCGGCACGAACGGCAGAGAAGTCGAGGTCGCGGAACTCGTTGTGGGCTACGGCGAGGATTACGGCATCATACTTCTCGTCCGGAAGCTGCGTCTTGATGCTGATACCATATTCGTGCTCAACTCTTTCGGCGTTAGCCCACGGGTCGTATACGTCAATGTTATGGGTGTATTCGCTAAGGGTGTGATAGATGTCCACCACCTTAGTGTTGCGGATATCCGGACAATTCTCCTTGAACGTGATGCCGAGAATGAGAATCTTGGCGTCCTTGACGAGGATGCCTTTCTTGTTCATACACTTGATAACCTGATTGGCAACATAGTCGCCCATGCCGTCATTCAGCCGACGTGCTGCAAACATCACACGCGGAAGAACGCCATACACCTGTGCTTTCTGGATGAGATAGTAAGGGTCGACGCTGATGCAATGTCCGCCCACCAGACCCGGCTTGAGCTTGATGAAGTTCCATTTGGAAGCCGCTGCCTCAATGACGTCGTTGGTGTCGATGCCCATAGCATTGAATATCTTTGCCAGCTCGTTCATAAAGGCGATATTGACATCGCGCTGCGAATTCTCTATTATCTTAGAAGCTTCAGCCACACGGATGCTCGGCGCCTTGTGTGTGCCGTTGACGAGTACCGAATTATAGACGCCATCCACGATATCAGCCACCTCGGGTGTAGAACCAGAGGTCACCTTCTTTATCTTCTCCACGGTGTGAAGCTTGTCGCCCGGATTGATGCGCTCGGGGCTGTAGCCTGCGAAGAAGTCCTCGTTATACTTCAGTCCGCTCACACGCTCCACTACGGGCAGACATTCTTCCTCGGTAACACCAGGATAGACGGTCGACTCATACACGACGATATCGCCCTTATTGATAACCTTACCCACTGTCTCACTGGCACCCCAAAGTGGCTTGAGGTCAGGATGGTTGTTATTGTCAACGGGTGTTGGTACGGCTACAACGTAGAAGTTGCAGTCGCGTATATCGTCGAGGTTGGTGCTACAGACAAAGTTATGGTTATGTATAGCTTCGCCAAGCAATTCATCAGACACTTCCAATGTGGAATCATGACCTTGCATAAGCTCGTCTACACGATGCTGGTTCATATCGAAACCAACAGTCGGATACTTTGTTGAGAAAAGACGCGCCAACGGCAATCCCACATATCCAAGTCCGATAACAGCAATTTTTATTTCCATATTTATTATATCTTTTATATGTTATATTTCTATTTTCTGACATAATCCACTATATTACGAATAGCGGCTATAATTCTTGTAGCAAGGAATGGCGTATTGTAACACGGGAATCCTTTTATATATATTTTTAGGTATTCCCCGACCAATCGCAGTTGTCCTGCAGCATAAACCTTGGCACTTGTCTTCTTTCGCGAAGCCGATTCTTTCCTTATTCTTCGATAATAAACAGTATCTGACGTGGCTAAACGTATCTTATCAATGCCGTTGCTTATCAAAGTCATAAAAAGCGAATCCTCACCAATTCTATATCGGCAATCAAACCGCCTGCCTCCAATCACAGACCTACGTATTAACTTGCAGCAGGACGAAGACAGAAAGCTACGAGCTGACAGTAATGTCGGTCGTATCTTGCGCTTGTTCGTCTCAAAAGCCACAGAGAGGTAGTCGTCTACGTAACAAGCAGAGCTTTCATCATACCCCTTAACATTTGCCTCAACAATGTCGGCACCACCACTTGAGGCTTCAATAAGGTTTGCGATATAGTTTGGCGAAACCCAATCATCATCATCTACAAATGCCACATAGTCGCCTTCGGCCTCATCCAACCCCATATTACGTGCATTAGAAACGCCAGGAGTTTCGGTAAAGAGAAAATTCGTCTTGATTCCCATTCCTTCTTTACCATCCAAATACGACTGGATAGCATCCTTATATCCGTTTACAACCCCATTAAGAACAACTATCAATTCTATACATTGCTTACTGACTGTCTGTTCGTAAATACTGTCCAGACATTCATACAGATATTCTCCAGGCTTGTATGTCGGAATGATTATAGACACTTTATGTTTTTCCATCATCACTTTTCCTTTATATATTGCTTTAGTTCTTTAAGCATATTAAGTTGAGTGTGGTCCGTCTTGCCAAACTTAATGCGCATACGTTCTCTTAAAAGCTGTAAGTTAATGCAACGAAGCCGGTTTATAAGAGTCTTGCGCTCACTGTAACCTTTTTTTTTGTTTTGAATAATAGACACATCAATAAGTGTCTTCTCATATTTTATATCTGGTAGACGTTCTTTTGTAAGATGCAAATATCCCAGGCTCTTATCATACACCATTTTGCAATCTTTAAAATGATGTAACAAACGATAGTGTATGTCATCCTCCTCGCCATACAGGAACACACTTTCGTCAAAAAGGCCTATAGCCTCAAACATTGCCTTGTCGATAAAGAAACATGATCCTGAGAAATGCATGTATTTGGCTATGTAGATATCAAGGCGTGTACATAAGGCAGAGAGCAAAGTCGACAAATAGCCGTTCATCATATAAGTGCATGTAAACGAGTTTGTGCTAGGTATCTCTGGAGTTAGCCACTGCTTCATGCCGAGCACACACATGTCCTTGTCCTTTGCAAAGAAATTTATAGCTTTTCTGAATATAGGACATAAAAGCCTTACGTCAGGGTTCATGATAAGCACCAGTGGAGCTGAACAATATTTTATGCCCAAATTATTGCCTTGACCGTAGCCGCCATTGATGCTGTTCTTTATTAGCACTATGGCTTCTCCCCACAAGGTTTTGAGCCTGTCAAACATGGCATCGCATCCAACGCTGTTGTTGTCGACAATAACAAGCTCTATTTCCTCCAACGGAATATCTGCATATTCCATTATTGAAGTAACACAATCATAGATATCCGTATCCGAATTGTAGGTTACTATTATTATTGAGACCTTCTTCATTTATTACTACCTTTATCAATGTTAATCATTGCATTTGTATTGCTAATCCCATACTTTTAACTATTGTTTCTGCGCATTGATGAGTTTTCTTATTAAAGCAACTTTCTTCTTACGCCAACATGCATTTTTTAAAAGGTATATAGCAACTGGCAATTGTCTTGCAAAACGTGCTGGCAGAAGTTTCTGAAGCAAAAGCGTAATGCGTATCTGCCACTTCAGCATACGACTATGTGACAAATTACGCTCTCTCACACTGTTGACAAGTGCTTCGGCAAGCGAAAGGTTGAGACCTTTGCCTGTCATGCCTGAGTTGTAGATGCTGAGCATACCATCGTAAAGATAACTATCGTATCGTATACCTGCTATACGTCGCACGGCATCATACATATTACTATTGGCACGGGCATGGCTTTCTACATGTGCCTGTGTACTTATCTTCTTCGATATGGATGAAGTGGTAAAAAGACGATAACCGTAGTCCTGCAAGGCTCCGTCGGCATAATCATAGCGCAGTCCGGCTGCTATGGCTGAGATGTTGAAGTCGGCGTCCTGCAAAGAAAGGAGTCTGTCGTCCCACGTGAGACGGTTGCGGCGCAGCGACTCGGTGCGATAGATGTTGTTCCAGACTATGAACGGAAGCCTACGACTTGCGAACATCTTGACGTCATCCTCTGCCACACGGTATCCGAAGTCGTAAGGATGCGGCGCGGTGACGAACTTCTCGTCTACATAAACGCCAGAAGGGAAGACCATGAAGTCGAGCTCGGGACGCTTGCTGAGCATCTCCACTCGCTGACGCAGACAGTATGGGGCTATGTAGTCGTCCGAATCGAACACGATGACAAACTCGCCACGCGCCATCTCCAAGCCTATGTTGCGGCAAGTCTGCGCACCCTTCGGCTGACGGTCACGCCTTACCACTCGTATCCGGCAGTCCACCTCTGCATAATGATAAAGCAGCTGCAGCGTGTCTTCCTCCGAGCCGTCGTCAATGGCAAGCAGCTCCCAACCACAGAAATCATTGGCACGGATGCTGTCAATCATCGTTCTTACTTCGTCACGATGATTGAATACGGGAATTATTATGGTGAGAGGTATTCTGAGCGGTTCCATTATAGACTTTTAATTATTGCAAATTATATATTATAATATATAAACGCCCGACACAGTACAATATTGTATCGGGCGCTGTAATAATAACATTTTATTCGGCTTGAATCAGTGTTTACGAAGCAATTTGTTTCTTATAAGGGAGTTTACGTATTGGCGTTCGTTCTTACGCAGTCCTATGAAGTAAAGCAGCAGAACAAAGTAAGCATAAGCCACCACCACGCTCTGTATCGGTCCCGCCACCTGTTTCAGATAGAGCGTCGGGGCGAAGAGAAGCGTTATCAGCAGCACCGGCACGTACGACCCGCGCACAAGAGCCCATACGTCGAACTTCGTGATGCGGATGATGATGAACGGACGCACAAGGAAAACCAGGAACGAGAAGGCTATGTAGACATAGAACAGATATTCCGGCGGCATGCCACGTCGCATCGCCAAGTATCCCACGACAATTGAACTTACAAGCAAGGTGTTGACAATGATCTGATAGAGCTTTATCTTTCCCGTGGCGAACACGAAGTCGTTGACGCCGGCGTTGATGGAGAATATCAGGATGTCCACGATGAGCAGATGGGTGAACGTGATGGCATACGGCGGCACTTCCTTCAGCCACAGACCGAATATCACTTCCGGCGCAAGGATGAAGGGAATGGAGACGAAGAACATCGAGAGGTAAGTGGCTTTGGAAGCCAGGCACACCAAGGACGTGCAACGGTCCAGATTGCCCGCAGCATAGTTCTTCACTATCTGAGGCGAGATGGGTTTCTGCGCATTGTTGGCAAAGGTCTGAAGGATGGAACCGACGGAATTGGCGACGGCAAGTCCTGCATTCATCGTGGTGCTGAAGAACATGTTGATGATGAGCGCACCGCCCTGCGCCTTGCCTATCGTGGCAATGGCACCGATGCCTATACCGATGGAGAAATTGAGCACGTCATAATACTTGCGCCACTCACGCACAAACACAAAGCGGGTGATGGCAGCAAACTGCCTACGGCAATAGGCGAAGAACACCAACGTGGGGAAGGCGGTCATGAATGCCATTACGTAGGTATAGATAATGAGCTTGTGCTCGAAATGGTCGATGAGCAGATAAGTGAAGAACAGCTTGAAAAGGCTCATCGCCACGTCCGTGGAGCAGAACACGAAGAAGCGCTCACGGGCTATGAGCAGTCCGTTATAGGGCACGCCGACGAACGACATGGCTGCTGCCACGATGGAGACATCAAAGACACGCAGCACGGTCTGCATATCACCGTCATAGCTGACATGATGCATGATATACCAATGTCCGGCGGGCAAGGCTATTGCCACGGTCAGCAAGGCAATGATTACATGTATGACAAGATTGACATTAAACTGACGGCACACCTCCTCCCCGTCGTTCTTGCCAATGGCGATGGCAATGAAACGGTTGGACGTGGTCACCATGATGGTGTTGATGATGCTTATGAAGGTGATGATGCAGGCTATGACCGAATAGAGTCCGTAGTCGCTTATACCCAAAGCCTGCAGACTGAAACGCGTATAGAGCAGTCCGCTTATGGATATGATGGCGAGTCGGATGTAAAGGATGAGCGAGTTTACCGCTATCGATTTGTTTGTATTTTCTTGCATTCTTAAGTAATTATTGTACACACTCTCATTCTGCCATCAAAGTACACTTATCCGCATCATCATAAACATAATGGGAATAGTAAAGCAATGCGAGAGGATATAACATAAAGTAATAAGGGTACATCTCAAAAAGAGACATAATCCAAAGGCAAGCAACAGAAAGTAATAACAACTGTATGTTCTTTTCCTTCAGATACGGCAGTACGTTCTTGAAAACCTTACTACATATAATTATATATATACTCAGCAATATCACTCCACCATTAATAAGTATGGCAAGAATGAAGTTGTGAGGACCGATAGCGAACGAAGACATATTTGACTTGTACCAATCGGCATCGGCAAAGCCCCACCCCCAAATAGGCGATTCTTCTATAATCTTTAAGGCACTCTCCCACATGTGTGTACGATACGTAAATGTAAGATCTTTCTTTAACACATCCTCAACAAGATATACCGCAAGTTCATTGTTCTCAAGACCACGCCCATTGAAGACCACAAATACCTGAAAGAGTAGGAAAACTGCAAATAAGCCACAAATTGCAGATAGTCGTAACTTAGATGTTGGTAACAGACAGCAAACAAGGAAAACAACAATCATAGAAAGCGAGGTCATCGAACCGACCATCAACAAAGATACTATAATTACCACAGCCATTATGATGAAGTTGAAGAGCCATATACGCGAATAGCGTATGCACATCAGGTTGACTGCCAATGCCACTATCATACGACAACCCATTTGGTTATAGTTGTCGCCAAGCAAATAGCCCATACCTTCCTTATGGTCTTCTACAAGCCAAAGCAATGGGTGAGTAACGAGATGAAAAAGATTAAGCCACATACAAACCGTAAAGGCTATGGTGAAACACTTCAAAACCATACTCACACGATGGCGATAATAACGCATGAGGAGCAGTAAGAGACCTATAGCAATACTATTATAAATATCGTTTTTTATATCGTTGACATTAACTAATGTCATTGCGAAAAGAAACAACAAGAAGAGAAAATGCATAAAGCCATAACGAGATATCTCCCTATCACGCATCACTAACGCCAACATAAATAAGAAACTCACAATAACCATTGCAAGCACCGCATACGACAAAAGTTGCATCTCCAAAGCAGACAGCGAGAGTGTCGTGTTTATCACAAGGAAGAATATCATGACAGTAGGCAGGAACGTCATGTCATGCAGATTGACGCGAGTGGATATTTTGTCGAAATACAGTGGTATTCGTTTGAAAGTGAACAGCGACATTTATGGGTCTCCTTTTTAATAAATAAATGGGAAGGCGATAATACGCCTCCCCTATTTTGATTATGCTTTTGTAAAGAGCTGCTTGCGCGCAAGCCACAAGGCAGTGACGAATGTGGCAAGGAAGCACATACCGAAGATAAAGATGATGCGCTTCGGACCAGCGGGCTTCACGGGCACCGTGGCGCTCTCAATGGTGGTGAACGCCGGGGTCTTCTCCTGAAGCTTGGCACGCATCGCCTCCAGCTGGGTGCGCATGGCGCTGTAAGCGTTAAACTTCAGCTGCATCTCGTTCTCCAGCTCGTCACGCTTCGATATGAACGACTGGAGCATTACGTCCTGGTTGGCATCGCAGTAAGCGCTGTATTCACGCACGCAATACTCATACTCACGCTTCGACTGCTTGGCGAGCTTCTCGTAGTGCTCCACGTCCACGCGTGCCTTATTGGTGCGATACTTGGTGATGAAGGTCTGCAGATGATTGCGCACCGAGTCAGCCATAGTGGCGCAGATAAGCGGATCCTGATCTTCCACCTTTATGGTTATCACCTCCGTCTTCTTGTCGACGTCGCAACTGATGTTCGACTTAATCTGGTCGAGCAGCTCGCTGTCCTTCTTCGACATACGGAAAGCGCTCATGCCAGCTCCCTTGCTGGGAGGACCGGGCTGGTCTTTCGAGGCGAAAAGCTTTGTCACCGAACGCATCATCTTCTTTACCGGCGCCGTAATGGGGTTCTTCTTCTGAAGCTTCGACATGTAGTTATAGTAGTCGGTATTGACAAGACCGTCCACTGACTTCACATTTATGCCGAGCAGCCCGATGGCAAACTCGTTGGAGCTGACCACATCCGGATAGAGAAGCGGATAGATGGCGTCCTGCGTGGCACCGCCAAGGTTAACGCCGAACTGCGATGCCAAGGACGAGAGTCCGCCTGCCACGTTCTCACTGGTTGCCTCCGGAGCGAGCTTTACGCTACAGCGATAGTAGCGTGGCTGCGGGAAGATATACAGGCACGACAGCACAAACACTATCGGCAGCACGATGAAGAACACCTTCTTCTTCGTCTTCAGCAATTTCCACACTTCCGTGAGGTCTATAACGTCTTTCTTTTGTTCGTTCATTGTTGTAAGAATATATCCGTGATTAAGTTTCTGGATTACTTCATTATATTAGAGATGGTGGCAATCATCGCTGCGATTGACGACATGCTTGATCCCATGCTCATCATCTCTGCCGTCGACATCTTACGTCTCAGCTTGGCAGGAACGACAATCTCGCAACCCGGCTGCACCTTGGCACCATGACCGACCTTAGCCACCTTGCCGTTCATATATATAATGTATGCACGGCGCTTGACGGCATCTGCGGCGTAACCACCAGCCTGGTCGATGTAATAACCGGCACGCTTGCCCTTCTCGTAAGCCACGGTGTTGGAGTACATCACAGCACCGTTGATCTTCACCGTACCGTTATACTGCGGTACGATAAGGCGGTCGCCGTCACGAAGCACCACGTCGGCATCCGATCCCGGCCTCTTCATAGCCTCCTCAAGGTCCACACCGACGGGATATTCGTCAGGCACCTGGAACTTCTTGATGTTGGCATTGGCAGCTCCCTGAGCCGTTGACTGCACGGCGCTGGCGTTGTTTGACGAAGCGGCAAGCGTCAGAAGATTCTTCTGCTGCTCCTCCTGCTGCATCTTCAGCACAGCCTCCATACGAGCCTTCTCTGCCTCGTTGGCCTTACGCATCAGACGCGCACCCTTGATGTAGGCGAGACCGTTTGATCCGCCTGACATGCGGAAGAGGTCGCTAAGGCGTGTGTTGTTGCGCTCAAGAGCGTATGTTCCGGCGTAAAGCACCTCGCCTTCCACTGTGACGTTCTGCTGCTCGGTGTAGCCGGGCGAACGCATCACGTAGACCTCATCGAAGGGCATAAGCGTGAAGCTGCGGTCGCCGTCCACAGCGAAGTTCTCCTTAAGCGCCATATTGAACGTACGCGCGATGACGCTGTCAGGACGTACAGCCTTCGAGTCGCTCACACGGCGGCTGATGCTGACGTTGGAAAGCGAAGCCTTGTCGGTCAGTCCGCCAGCCTGTATGATAAAGTCCTCAATGGTCTCGTTGTCGGCATACTTATACACACCGGGGAACTGCACCTCGCCGCGTATGGTGATGGTGCGCTCCGTCATACGCTCCGTCTTCGTGGCTACGAAGAGCACGTCGTTCTCCTTCAACGGAATGTCAGCCACCTTGCCGCTCATGATGCCTTCCACGTCCACGCTGATTACCTCCAGCGTGCGGTCCGGCTTCATACGGTGCATCACGGCACGCGAGGTGATGGCCTCTTCCGTCACGCCATCAGCATGCTCGATGAGCGAGCGCACGCTGTTCACCTGTCCGTTCAGATTATACTTGCCGGGACGGAACACGGCTCCCTTTATCTCCACGGTGTTGGAGTAACGAGCCATGACGGAGTCGACGCTTACAGAGTCGCCGTCGGCAATGCGGAAGTTGGAGAAGTCGAACTCCTCCACGTTATATGCAGAATGGTCGATGCCGCTCTTGCGGTTGACGCTGACAGCCTTGCGGTAAGCGTCGCCCGTGAATCCGCCCGAATACTTGAGGAGCGAAGCTATCGACTCATTGGCTTTCATCTCATAATACATAGGACGCTTCACCTTACCCGTGATGTTGACGAGGCAGTCGTACGGTCCCACAACGATGACGTCGTTGTCGGCAAGGCGTACATTACCAGTAAGCTTACCGTTGAGGATATAGTCATAGATGTCGACAACAGTAACAAGGCGATTGTTACGATAAACCTTGATGTTACGCAACGTACCTATCTCGTTCGTACCGCCAGCCATGTAAAGGGCATGGAACACAGTGGCAAAGGCAGAGAGCGTATACGTACCCGGAGTCTTCACCTCGCCCATCACGTTCACCATGATGGTGCGGGTCTGTCCCACGGTCAGACGAATCTTGCTGCTGCTGTATCGGCTGCCGAGTGTGGAGCGCAGGCGAGCGTTGGCCTGCGCGACAGTCAGACCGCTTACCTGCACCGGACCGAAGCCCTCTATGGTAATGCTACCGTCAGGCGAAACCGTACACTGCTCCGACTTCTGCGACGCTCCGTAAACGTCCACGAAGACGGCATCACCAGGACCGAGACGATAGTTCTGCGGAGTGGCGATGTTCATGTTCGGCTCGAAGGTAAGCTCCTCATTGTTAAAGATATCGCGTCCGAACACCTTCTTCTTTCTGGCTTCACGCTCGGCAAGAAGCTGCTCCAGCATCTGCGCAGTATCGGGCACCATCTCGAACATCTCCTTCTGATAGTCCATAAACTCCTCGTCGGTTTCGTCGTACGTATGCTTATAGTTACGGTCGCGCTCCGACTTCACACGCATATTCGAATAGTTCTGCGCATAGCTGTCAGCCTCACGTCCGTAGTCGCTGCGGGTGTACTGGTCGCGCTTCTTGCCGTTATTGGTGCGCAGACGTGTGTCCGTCTTTGCAGAAGTGTCGTCGCTAACATTGCCAAGACCGCCCTGCTTCAGCTGGCGCTCATATTTATTGCGCACACGGCGAATCTGCGAAATGTCAACGCCACGCTGCATGAGGTCAGTGACAATCTGCGACTGCGACTTACCCTGCTCCTTCGCCTTCATGACGTACTGCATAACCTGCGTGTCGGTCATGGACGACTGTGCCGAGACAGCCATAGGCATGATCAACATGAAGATTAAATAAATCAAGTATTTCTTCATAACTTGTAGATATGTGTGTGTATTAGTATGGTTACTTTTTTCTTATTACTATTATATATTAACTCAAAATAATACATTTTGTTGTACCGAAAGCCATATTAATTAAAAGCTTTTACTTATTAAGCGCTTTCCTGTATATATCGTCAAGCACCAGTCCGGCAATGGTAAAACCGAAAATAGCCGTGATGTGCGACATCGATCCGTTAATCTGCGCTTTCTGGAACGAGCAGGGGTCGTCGCCCGTGTCCGTGCCACGGTTTTCGAGCAGTTCCTCGCTGTAGACACACTGGAACTTATGAGCAGGAATGGTCTTGGCACGCTTCATGCGCTTCCTCAAGGCAGCGCCGAGCGGACAGCCGCGCACCTTCCAGAATTCTGCCACACGAATGCGCGTCGGGTCCATCTTGAGAGCAGCTCCCATTGACGAGAACAGCACAGCCCGCGTCTGACATGCCAGCAGTATGAGCGCCGCCTTGTCCTTCAACGAGTCGATGGCGTCCACAATGTAGTCATACTCGTCCAAAGAGAACTCCGAAGCGCTCTCCTCCGTGAAGATCTTCTGAATGGCAGTAACCTCACACTCAGGATTGATCTCCAGCAGACGTTCCTTCAGCGCCTCCACCTTCGGACGGTCCACAGTCTTCGTCGTAGCCATAAGCTGACGGTTGACGTTAGACAGACACACGCAGTCGCTGTCCACGATGGTGATACGGCGGATGCCCGAGCGCACCAAGCACTCCACGCACCAGCTTCCCACGCCGCCGACACCGAATACGATGACACGCTTGGAAGCTATCTTCCCCATTACATCCTCACCAAGAAGCAGTTCGGCACGCTTGAAAATGCCATTCTCTATTCCCATATTCCTAATAATATTCACATTGTTACAAGCTGCAAAGTTACACAAAAAAATTCCAATCACTTACTATTCCACTTTTATTTTCATCAGACAAGGAAGACAGAATCTTTTTAGTAGATAGCATAATGGCTGTTTGCCGTCAACAGACCGGCAAACAGCCATTATTGATTTATTCGAAGTCAGCTTGTTGTTTTTCCAATAGCCTAACGACACATATATCGGGGCATTACTCTGCCACAAGTCTTACTGGCATGGCACGGTATCGCCCCTTGTTCTTTCCAGACGAACCCGACACAAATCGGTAGTTTGACAAGTTTAGGCTCTTGCCGAAAGCATCGAGATACAAGTACCAGAAGCCGTATTCAGGACTGGATGACGAGAATCCCTGATAGTCAGACAGGCGTGAGCTTGTCCATAGGTTGGCATGATAGCTGTCCTTGTAAACCGCGTCCTCGTCGTTCTTGCCCTCATAATATCCGCTCATAGGGATAAATATCTCGGGAATATCCCTGTTTCGCGTAGTAATTCTCAGACAGTTGTACTTCTCGCCATAATGAGTCTTCTCCTCTACTATCGCCAAGTTATTGTTGTCTACAAGACCTTGCAGACACATGTTGTCGCACACCTTGAAGTTGCCTATTGCCAGAGCATTTACCACATGGTCATCTGTTTTTGCCGAGTTAGAATTATCAGCCTCCGAAATCTTAAAGTAGCAACCTATTGCTCCTATGTTGTCTTTAAGGGCGGTTGTGGAAGGAGAATAGTAGCCGTTGTTTGTGGCACCAAGGTTGCGGTCGAGTATGTGGTAGATCTTGTTCTCGGTAGTTCCGTCTTTTTTAGTAACCTTAGCCTCTACATCAACCATCTCATAATAGCGCCATCCCGAAGCCTTGCTCTTGCCAAGCTGATAGTTGGTTGTCAACTGTGCAAACAATCCTACATGATAAACCGGATAGGTTACGGTAATCTTGGTTCTCGCGTTGGTGATGGTTATAATGGTAAATGCCTCATCGCTAATCCACCTATTATAATTATTGTCGTTATACGATTCGTCCGAATTGTTGGCAAGCATCACCTTGTAGAATCCGTTGACGCTTTCCTTGTCCACCTTAACTCGTTTGTCATTACACGTGAGTTCGTCGCCCTGAAGCTTCGGAATGAGATAGTAAACAGGATTGTTGCCCACAAAGAAGTGGAGTCCGTCGTTGCGCACTCTGCCTTGGTTTTCCGCCGGTGTTATGCCCTTAAGCGAGGTATCCATCCAGTTGAAGTAGTTCTCTTGCTCTTTGGACGAAAGTCCGGCAAGTCCTCGTATCTGCACAATTCTATTTGGATCAGTACGGAAGTCGTAGCCCAACTGTGTAATCGCTACATTGAGCGACAAGTCGCCTGATGTTATTGTCACAATACCTGTATGCGCATCCGATTCATAGTTCTTGGATAGAGTAAGCTTAATGGTGTACAATCTGCCTGTTGACGAGTGGTGTCCATCGACAGCAGATGATGGCAAATCAATACACGATGCTTCTGATTTATAATCAGTGGGAACTGTAATCCAAGAATCGTTCGAGACAACGCTAAAATCATTATACTCACTATCTTTTGGCTTGGTTGTTACAAACGTAATTGTAGCCTCCACGGCATTACCCTTTACAGTCTGCTTGCCACACACGCCAAGTTCGTAGTCCTTACATGCTATCATTTTCATAATAGGCGGATTGTCGTCCACCACTTCTACAGACAGTCCGTTCTCTGGCAGATTGGCTTTAGCTTCTGCTTCTGACGAATAGCCCGCATGATTTACAGCCGTGACCTTCACCTGATAATGATGGTTGCGAAGAAGAGCCATTTGGAACGCCACCTTATAATAAGTCTCTGGTCCTTTATTATACTTTGCCTTGATTATAATGTATGCTTTGTCGGCAGGTGTCTCATAGAAAGGCTGCTCGCCCGTAACATATTCGGCTGTCTTAGCAGAGCAATCCACCGAAGGCAAAGCCACCTTGTTAATCAACTCTGAGGCTATCGTGCCCGATGATGCCGTATTGAAGAGCCTGAAACCTGTTATCTCGAAATTGGTCAACGATTCATTCTTTGTAACAGACGCTTTGGCAAACTGCCGTACCAATGTCAATGAGGTTTTGCCACTAAGCAGGTCTGTCACCGTAATGCTTCCCCAACAAACGGGAGCGCTGAGGTCGAGTTTGCCGTCGCGTGTTGCGTTGTACAGGTTGTTCTTGCCCTCAGCATCCTTGGCGTCGCTCTCTGATATGTCGGCGTTGGCAACAACATGCAGCATTGCGGTTCCTTCCATAACCTTCACCTTCACCTTGCAGGAGCCGTCGTTATTCGGCTTGATGTCCGCGCCTGTGATATTGCTCATGCCGAGATAATTGTCTTCTGCATCGTAGCACAATACGCAGAGTTTGTTGATCTGTTGTTCTGTTGCTCTTGTCGCCACTGTATTCTTGGTGAAATTAGGCAACTTAAGAGTCAGCACAACTCCCTCCGACGACACATCGGGTGTGTCGCCTCCTACAATGTCTCTGATGTCGCTGCAAGCAGCCAACACCACAGACAAGAGCATGAAGAACCAAATTGTCAATTTCTTGATATACATATCGTTGTCTTTTAATTGTTACTTTTTAAAAGGGGCTCCCTTCTTCCACGTCTTTGTGTCCGTATCGAAACTGCCTTCCACAACATAACGCTTGCCATGCATCTTGGTTGAGGGATAGTTATCACCGTCGAACAGTGTAGTATGAATCTCATCACCATTTACCTTAAGCTTCAGAAGCTTATCATACTCTCCTAATGGGGCTTTGAGGTGGAGTATGGTCCTATACCAGGTTTTGCCATTGCTGTCCTGTCCGTATTCTTTGCACTCAAATTCGTTAGGAACATTGCAGCTATTGCACCACATTGTAAATTTAGAATCACCAGCTCCATTGTTTACTCCAAATCTAGAATACCAAGCAGTTATTTTTTTGTTCTTGGTGTATATGGTATATTCTACGTCCACAACGGTAGGCTTCTCGTCATAAACTCTGTAGTAAGGATCTGACAATGGGTCGTACAGATACCAGCCTTCACGATCCTCATAGTTGAAGAGTGTGATGCCGGGGTCATTGTGATGAGTGAAACGATGCGGTTGGAAGCCCGTACTGAGGTATGTACCATTGCTGAAAATCAGCAGGGTCTGTCCTGGCTTTATCATCTTTTTAGCAGTAGTCTGTGCCTGTCCCTTATTGTTGTTTCCTACAGACATAGCATTATGCGCTATACTATAATAGTACCAACCAGGGTTGTTATTGTCAGCCTCCATCGAGCCACCTGGCCACCCTCCGGTGAAATACCATTCAGCCGTATTCTCGTCCTTTGTACCATCAGCCTTTGTCTCACCTATCTGTGTGTAGATATAGACTTTGTGAAAGTCCACGTGCGACGAACGGTCTTTACTCCAGTCAGCACCATCTGTCACCCACCATCCATCTCGCCAGTTGTTGTTTTCTTTAGAATTATTATTGTAGGCTTCTTCATCAAGCATATTAGAATGCTGGAATTCGTCAAGGTTACTTGCGTCTTTAGTCCACGCCAAGTCGTTTATGGCTCGCATATAGATACGATAAGGACCTACTGGCGGACGCACAGTCACACGTATCTGCCGTTCAACATTGTTATCGCCAATGGCTTTAACAGTAAAGACGTGTGTGGTTGTTGTCACAGGGTTGGTAACAGCCGTTATGGTGAAGGTACCATCAGCCACATTAGTTTTGTCGCACTTGATGTTTATTTTAGACTGGGCATATTCTACATTTTGTCCCTCTCCCGAAACTGTCCAACCTGACGGGAACTGTATACCACCAAGGTTGGTAGTGAACTTCACCACCTTTGTCAATTCGGGTGAATTTTCAGCATCATACTGTATTACAATATCCACAGGATCCACCTTGAAGTATGGTGTAACGTCGTACGATACATCAAGGTATTTCTTTATGTTGCCAGCCTTTATCCATACTTTGGCAGAACCTTTAAGAGCATCAGCTTTTGTAAAGTCGTCTACCGTAAGATCTGGATTTATACTGAATCTTATACGATGAGTTGCAATATCATTAGTTGCGACAATAACAGGCAACTTTCCTGCTGAAATCTTTTCAATCTCCGTATCACATCCAAACGTAATGTTGCTTGCATCGGCATTTGTACCATAGTCGATGATAGCATTTTGCAAGGATGTTACTTCTGCACTTGTCTTCGAAACCCAAAGCGTAGTATGGTTGAGGTCTACATCTATTGGTGCCATCTCCCAATCCTCTACACCCACAACACAGTCGAGATCGATGTTGCCAAGACTCTTTATGCGTCCCACTATCTCGTAGTAAGTGCCGCGCGGGAAAGTTGGCACTTCAGTTGTTGAGGTCTCGTCCTTACGATGTCCAAGGTTGATGTTGTAGCTGTTAGCGATGGCAGAACCACCTACAGCACCACCTACCTTCAATGCCGACTGCTGCGAAGCCTTAGCCACATAGCGCTCGGGCAGATAGTAGGTGGCACGGAAGAGCCACTTCTCCTTTGAGTTTGCAGGTGCAGCTACGCCCTCACCTTTCACTTTGATGATGTCCTCGTTGTTGACATTGGCATTGGCTGGGGTTTCTGTCCACGAAGTATAGTAAGAGCCATTACTCGTATGTGACGTAGCGTCGTACAATTTCGACTCGATGCCCTTGGCATAGTCGTCGTTTACATTGGGGTTAGTGAACTTGCCGTCCCACAACAGACTGGTCTGTGGCGAGAGTTGCTTGCCCATAATGTCGGTAATCTGCAATCCGTTAGACTTCAACGCTGCATTCATGTCCGGGTCTTCGGGATTGTATATAAGGTTAAGACACACCTTTACACAGGTGAATTGCAGATTAGCCATCACGGTCTGAGGAGTCGTGTCCGTATTCTTTATGGTAATTGTTCCGTCGACAGTTGTGCCGTCGGCTGCCTTTGTGTCAGGCTCGTATATCATCGGGATATTATTGGCTACGGGCATACCAGGCTTTGACATCGGCTGATAACTCAACACCACTTTCTTCAATTTGTCTTCAGTTGTTATGCTATTGACATCGAGCACATCCTCCATATTAGCCACCACGTACACACGATAGGTGCCCGGCTTAATCTTGAGCTGATAAGAAGCAACTTTCTCATTGAGCATGTTGCTTGCCTCAGGCGATGGAAGTTCCTGCGAAAGAAGAGTACCATTGACACCTACGGGGAAGGCATAAAGGTGCAGGTCGTTGATCTTGCACTCTTCTACAGAGGCATTGTATGTAGGGTTGCTTGGGTCGAGACTGCTCGTAACCTCATCGCCCTCGCGAGTAACTGGCACATAGACACACAGATTGCCCTCGGATGAAGCCGGGGTGTTGTACACATCGGCATCATCAGTACATGCTGCCAGCAACAACAGGGCAGCAAGAGAAAGGAGTATGTCTGCAAGTCGTTTCATTGTTTTTGTTGTAATTAAGTTCAATACTTTAGTTTAAGTTTCGCAAGCGAAAGGAGTTATCGGAAGTTATCTGAAGACTACTCACTTCGATTGTGAAGTTAATGGACATTACAGGCTGATGCGCTGAATGCGCTTTGCCCAGTCGAGCACACCAACAGAAAGGTTCAGGTACTGCCATTCGGTGCCGATAAGGAAGAAGTCGAGGCGGTAGTCGTACTCGCGGTCGAGGTATTCCTGTATGCCGTAGTTCTGGGCGGCATAAGCATCGCGTCCCTGCTGGAGGATGTCGGGCAGATTGATAAGAGCGACGGTCTTGCCCGACACCTTATTATATATATGTAGCATGGCGTTGCGATCGTTCTCCTCAGGAGAATAATACACCAGTCGCGAGAGCATCAGTCCGGCATGAGCCGTACGTTCCTTCACGTTGCCCGAAGCATCGCGGAAGTCGGTGGTCCATGTACGGAAAGGCGTATAGCGAAGCTTGGTGTCGCGAGCCAAAGAGTTGTCATAGTTGATGTGGCCGTTGTCGGCTATTACCTCATAGCCGAAGTCGTCGGCAGAGATTTTGTCAGGTGCGTCAATCTGATGCAGCGAGATGGTGAGCTGCTTGGTGTCGCGCACCAAAGAGATGGTGTCGTGGGTGGCTTCCATGTCGCGCACGGCTGTAAGGTGCTGCGAGCGGCCTATCCACAGCGTGTCGAGCGGAGCCGAACAGTCGACGTCAGCCGTTTCGCCCGCCTCATTGCGGTCGAGCACGGCACAGAACTTTGTCATGTCCTCGCCTTCGTTAGGGGCATGAATGCGGAACTTGGCGCCCTTGGTGGCAAGCGCGTCTTCATAACGCTTCTGCTTTGCAATGGCGAGGAACTGGTATTCGCCAGGCTGCAAGTTGAGATGTACGGCAAAGTCATGGCGGCGGATGGGAGCGTCGGTGTCGGTATTGAAAGCGTCCTGACGGAACAGATACTTGCCGTCCTTATCGTACACCATGACAACAACGCCTCCAACATGGTCGTTGAAGAGGTCGGCGCGCTGCGTGTTGTAGTCGTAGCGGAAGTGCAGGTAAGCGCCATTGTCGCATGGCTCAAGGTCGTCGTGCATCAGCGAGCAAGAAGCTAACAAGGGTGCAAAGGCGAGGAGTGAGCATATAGATTTAACCAGTCCGTGAAACATAATGTTTGCCGTTAAATTAATTAAGATTGATTTAGATGTTGATGTTTGGATAGTAGCGGAGGCCGGAGACCTCCGCCACTTTTATGCTTTACAGTTTAGAGGTCGATGCTCTGGCTGCGCTTAGCCCAGTCAAGAATCTTAACCTCAACGTTGATGTACTTGGTATCCTCGTCGTCTGGAGTCTCAGGATTAACCACTGGAACGTCAGGATAACCAGGAGCACTAACTTTGCTTACTGTCAAGTCGTACCAGTTGTTGCGGAGAACACCATAGCGACCGAGGAATTTAGCGTTATCTGTATAAGTCTGACCTGAAGCCCAATGAGTCAGCTCGTTGAAGTGCTTGATACGTGCGATGTAGTAGCACTCACCATTCTCGTAGGTCTTGATACCAACTGTAGGATTGCCATTTGCATCCTTCTTAGTATTATTCAAACCTAACTTGGTGTTAAGAGTTGCATAGTCAAAAGCAGCAGTCTTATCAACTTCGCCATCCTTAATTGTCACATCAGCAGCACTCAACAAATGCGAACCACCCTTCAACAAAGGAGCTTTATCTTTAATAGTAACAACCACAGCTTGAGATTTTTGCATCTCCTTAGCCTTGCTTGTGATTTGAGCCACAAGAGCATCCTTTGTCCAAATCTGAGTATTGTTACCAATCATAAAGAATGTCTTGTCTCCAGGCTTCAAGTTATGAGGAGTGTAAGTAGCCTTGAACACTACACGTGTGGTCTGACCCTGCTTCATATTGTCGAGATCAAAGGTGTTCTCCAAGCAATAGAGAGGAGTTGTATTAGCAGACCATGTAAATGTTGACGAAGCATCACCATTGTATGTGTTACCGTTATTATCTACAATATAGAATTCATCCTGACAAGCCTCAACAGTAGTCAATGTCGACTTATCATAGTTAGGATCTTTGCCCCAATATACACGCTGTGGTGTACTGCCAGTAGCTACAAAACGTGGAGTTGTCCAAATAGCATCGAAGTCCTTTTTCAATCCTGTAGTTACGTGTACTGGGAATGTGCTCTTGTTCAGAACATCGAGAGTCCAATTATTAATCGTAACCTTATCGGTATTATAGGTAGATGATGCATCTTTGATTGTAAAGTCTGAGCCATTAACTGTAACTTTAGCCATACCACGCTCTACATATACTGTAGTGGCAGGATTGGTCTGTGCCTCTGCCTTTGTACTATAGACCCCCTTGATAGGAACAAGAGTTGTAGGCTCGCCAGTAGAATACAGAGGAGCATTGGCCATATAGAAACCATTTTCGCTATTAAGGAAAGCAGCAGCACTCTTTGCGTTATTAGCAACATTCCATGCGCTATATGTCATTCCTGCTGTTGGCAATGTTACCTTACTCTCAGAACCGTTGTTGAGGATAATCAATGCAAAATACTCTTTACCTGTTTTATCTAACGACACACCATTTAACTGAGCAGTAATATTTGCATATCGTGTAACACCAGTATTAGGAGTATTATCTGTCCAAGGCTCAAGGTTACCAATATTAATGTGTTCAACACATGTATATTCGCCTTCTGAAGCACCAGCCTTCTGGAAGATTACAAGCTGAGCATCTTTTACCGCATACTCATCAGCAGTACCGCCTTCAAATGAAGGTGTACCAGGCTTAGGATCGTCGTCTGCACGTGTACCGCTTACTGTAGGCAGCTGGATTGTGAACTTAGCATAGGCAGTACCTGCCTTGCCAACATTGTCTTTTCCATCAGGAGCGAGGTTGTCGTTGCTTGAACAACCTACCAAGGCCGTAGCCATGACAGCCATTCCGAATAGATTCTTAACGTTTACCATAGTTTAAAAGTTAAAATGATTAATGTTTATTTTTTATTATTTCGTGTTAGCGATGCGTTCGGCATTTGCCTTGGCATCCTCCGAACCTGCGGCAGCCGCCTCCATGAACAACCGGCGTGCTGACTGATAGTCCTTTTTCAGCACAGCTAAAGAGCCTCGTGCGTTCAATGCCTCTGCCGAGTTGCCGGCTTTCTCCAGATGTTTCTCTGCTGAAGCAATGTCGCGTCGTTGCAAGTCGGCACATGCAGCATTGAGGTTGGCTGTCGGGTCGGCAGGGAACATACGCACGGCTATGTCGAACACCTCGTTGAACTCCGGCGAACCAGCCTCCATCGTCTGTGCCACAAGATACATCTCCAGCAACGAAAGCTGCTGCGGACGGGTTCTGAGTATCTGCTTGGCTTCCTCAACGGAGAAGGGACGCACGGTATAGCTAACGGTATAGTCGCTATGGCGCAAGCGAGGATAGATGTCCTTCATTATCACGGCATAGTCCTGCGGATAGAGCTGGCGGATGCGCTTGTCCTTGTCGTCGGGAGCAAGGCTCGAGCCTGAAATCTTAAGGATTTCGTCCTTATTGGCCAGTTGCGACTGCTGCACCTTACTGCGGAAACCGTCCCAATCCTCAGGCGTATAGTCTGAACTGAACAGCTTGGCGTCAATCGGATAAAGCTGCGCCACATAATTCTTCAGAGCCGCCGCACGCTCACGTGCCAGACGCTCGTTGTTGGCATAAGGACCTTCAGGCGAAGCATAACCGTGAATGTTGATGCCGTTGATTTCCACATTCTTGTCATTGCGCACAAGGTCGATGGTGTTAGTTATCTTAGCCAGTTCGCGTGCGTTCTCGAAGAGGTCTACCACGATGTTCGTCTTGTTTACACGGAAGCTGAGATAAGCCTCGCCCTTCTCGGCACGTTGCTTGCGAGCCTCAGCAAAAGGCTTGACAAACGTAAGAGCCGGCATCCATGCGCCGATATTGTCAATGGTGGCAAGGTGGAGATTGTCGAGATTCTCCCTGTCGCCGCATCCGCAGATGTCCTGAGAGGTAAGCAGACTCAGACAGTCCGATTCGAACGGACGCTTGCGTGTTACGCTCTGGGCGTAGCTGACGCTCTGACGTGTGCCGTTCTTTCTGACAACCACCAGCGGCTGCTGGCTGCCCGTAGCACCAGAAGCCAATTCACCGCTGCGCTCCATGCGTATCTGCTTAGATCTGCCATTGATAATGATAGGTGACAGAGATATGGTGTCGCCGTCGGCAGCAAGCATCGGAGTGAAGACGAGCTGCTGTTCAGACTTGAGCTTCAGGTTGTTGAGATTGAGGCTGAACGCCACATCCACCCTGTTACCCTCCACATACGTATGCAGACTGTCTATGGCTACAGCTCCAGAGGCAAGCTTCTGTGCCATTGCGGAACCGCAGGAAGCAGCCCCTATCAGGCATGAAATGATGATGCGTGTAAACGAATTAGTGTTCATAATGCTGTTTAGAAAATATAGATCATACTGAGAGCGGCCTTTGTCGGACCGACATAGTTGCGATGGTTCTTCTCCAGGCATCTGGCGCAACGTCCGTAGAGCTTGTACGGGCTATAGGCATAACCGATGCCCAACGACGCCTCCATGTTCCAATGGCGCGAGAGCAGCCATTGATAGCCATAGGTGACACCCGCACCTATATACCATCCTTCATAGTGTCGTCCGCTCTTCGTCTTGGGCAGGATGCCGAACGGAAGGTCCACGTTCTTGACGTTGTATTCGCCGGCAAGAGCATGCACTCCGAAGAAGCTGCCTCCGAAGCGCTGGCATGTCCACCAGCGGTATTCCGGCTCCACATTCCAGATGCGCACCTTCTTGCCTCCGGAAAACTCCCAAGGATTGAGCGTGGCAAACAGCTGTGCTGTCTGCTTCTCGGCGATGCCTACCTCAACACCTGCGTTAAGCGATGTCGTAGCCCAACCTAAGAGATTGGTCTTCAGAGCCACGTCCTGCGCCTTTGCCGCGCCTGACGATGCCAGCAGCATCATTGCCAATACGAATATATAAATATGCTTTATCATATTTAGGTTTTTATGTCTATTAATTATATTTCGGTTTAAGTATATATATCTTCTAAAGCAGCCTTATGAATGAGTGTTTTATGTGTTTCGCATCATCATAAGTTGTGTTTTTGTGTACCTTGACTCAATCAGGGTCTCGCATAGTTTTTACGATGCAAAGATAGGACTAATATCCATAGCCTATATCCGTTTTTTATCAAAATGAGCATTTTTATTGCGCAATCGTTTGCGCAAACTCAATGCAAACATTCGGCATTGGTAGGGACGAGAGTGATACAAAAAAAGGTGCGACCAAATTTTGGTCACACCAACATAACGTCCCCGATAATTGAATACTAAACCTCATTCCAGTCTTTCAGCCCCCTATTATCCTTATCAAACACCAATGCCAAACCTACAACCGATTTATGACTTGCACAATAAGCATCCTTATAGTGACGGGTAATGATTTGTTGTGTAGCGGCAGACATACCGCCATTGTCAGACATCTTAAGCTCAATTACATATATAATATTGGAGGTTTCGACCACAAGATCGATTCTTCCATTAGCCACCTGCTCCTCCTCTTTCACGTTGAATCCACAAATGTAGAACAAGTTCTTCAATATAAAACGAAAATGCTCTTCAAAAACAAATCGTTCTTTTTTCTGTGTACTGTACGGCGTATGAGCAATCAATTGCTTAAGACAGAGAATACCATCCTTTATATTTCCGGTTGAAAAGTTCATTTTCAACTCTTGTATTGCATTCTCGGTCTCGTCCTTATCTTTTTTCAACATTATAGGAAGAACCAGTTCGAACAGCGCCTTTTTCACCTCACGATTGGGAAATCCAAGCACATAACTATCCTCAATGACATTCTTTATTGTAAGATAGCCCGACTGATACAGAAACAGTTTTGGATTAGTAGTATTGACATCCGACGTCTCAATATAGTCCATATCAATGAGCGAACCATCCAGTTTCTCTACGTCACGTTCGAATTTGGTCAGTATCTTAGGCAGCATCTCGGTGGCACCACTTGCTATCCAGAACGACTTCAAACGCAGTTCGTTCAAGGCGCACAGCACGCTGAAAGGATTGTAAACACCTTGCAGACTTTCGGAGAAATGATAGCCGTCATACATATCCTTCAGTCTTGAAAGGGTTTCTTCCATATTCCAGCCTTTCTTATTGGCAAGTTCGTGCAACTCTTCGCCAAGACACGACTCGATTTCATCCTTAGTCAATCCGCAAACAGTAGCATAATCATTGTAGAAACTGATATTGGTCAGCGTGTTAAGCACACTGAACAGACTGATTTGAGTGAACTTCGTAATGCCTGTGAGGAACACACACTTGATACAATAGCCATAGTCCTTGAGTCCTGTGAAGAAGTCACGATACAGACTACGGCATTCGTCATGATGAGGAGTATGGAAGGAATGTTGCAGAGGTGCATCATACTCGTCCACCAAGATGGCAATCTGTACACCCGACTGCTCGTATGCCCTTTGTATGATACCATTAAGTCGGTTGTTGAGCGTGGCCTCAGTAGGACGTCTGCCATATATATCTTCATATTTAGACAAAGTATCATCCAGATAATGCGATAGCGATTTGGCATTAGAACCGCCTTGGTTCATACTGAAATGCAGAACCGGACGCTTCACCCATTCTTTCTCCAATGCCATGATTTTGAGCCCTTCAAACAGCTCTTTCTTTCCCTCGAAATAACATTGCATGGCTGAGGTAAGCAATGATTTGCCAAAGCGTCGCGGACGACTCAAAAAGTTATACTTGTCGCCATTGGCTATTTTCCAAAGCATATCGGTCTTGTCCACGTAAAGATAATTGCCCTTACGCAGCTCCTCAAAGTCTTGTATACCTAAAGGTAACTTCTGTTTTGCCATGCTCTTTATAGTTATAAAGTTAAAATACAAACCTCACAACAAAGATACATCTTTCTTTTGGATTATACAAATACAAAAGACAATATAGATTCAAAATTCGAACGGCACGCCGTCCACCAACGCAAATATCGTACAAACAAGTAAAAACATGTTACAAAATAGAAATCGATTCTAGAGATCTCAGAAGCCGTTTTCGGTCGTTTTTGCCGTCAGCAAAGCCCCTTTGACAGTCAAAATCCAAGCCCCACCCTCCAATAGTGCCACTATTGCACCCCAAAACAGCCACTTTTACACACCAATAGTGGCACTATTAGGATGCAATAGTGCCACTATTGCACCCTAAAACAGCCACTTTTACACACCCATAATTTACGTCCGCCACTCACCAACCGCCTAACTCACTGTATACGAACAATATAGCCTCAACTTCTCATAACTCGAGAATTTCGCACCAAAGATTTCCTCGTGCGCCGAGCTCACAGTATTGAGCGTTAGAAATGCAAATATTGTCATGGTCAATAAAAAGAAATGAACGGTTCCTTACCTCGCTTATCACCATCGGCGCAGTCATAGCATCCATAGCCCCAAGCTTCTGGCTGATGATAAGTCCGACACCCCATATTATCATAAATCAAATAAATTGCCAGTAGCGACAGAATACGACACTTTGCAATGATTGCATATGTCTGTGATTGTTGCACCGCTACAGCTTAGCGAATAAAAAACACTTTCACCAATCAGTACATATTCCCACGTGCGGTTCATTCTGTCAGAAGGTTGCAGTGCATTTATTTTCTTTAGCCACTCTATCGTTGCTGTCTGTTTTTGTCGCACATTGCCGTCATTCACCTTGTCATCTCCCTTCGTCTCTATCAGATATACCTTTTCTGCCGTCTCCACAATAAAGTCGGGATGATAAGTGGCCATCAAGCCGTCTTTTCTCACATAGAAAACAATTGCGAATGAATGTCCAGATTCGTTAATCTTTAGGAACTTCTCCACTTCCGCATCTTTATCCAAGAATTCGATGAACGCCTTTTCCAGTCCTCCTCCGTGAGACGGATAACCCAAACGAGGATAGATGCACTTGCTTACATTCATCGAGTACGACTCTCTCATCTTGATGGCTTTCAACGAAGAAAAATCCACATGGCTTACCTCTGCATCAATCCTTGTCAAGCGGTTCTGCATATTGTATATAGCCACGGCAAACTGCTCCACAATATGCTTGGTTACGATTCCGTCTTTTGAAAGCAGAATTTTCCAATCGCTTCCGTTGAACGGATTGAACATCACATTAAAGAGTCGTGTACGAATATACCAATCCATCACTTGCACCGTTTGAGCACCATTGACTTGAATTGTAGGAAATCCCTGGCGGCGACAATTCTCAAACCGCAATGTGACCACTCTCAGCAACTTTTGTAAATACTCGTTATACCCATTAGCATTGAAGAGGTTAGCCGTCACCTTATACTTTCCGAACGTAGTCTTTGTCAGCGACTCTTGAGATACAAACGTCTCGCCATCTCTTGCAAGAAATTCCCGTAGCTTTGCTAAGGGAAACATGGTAAATGGATGCAAATCGTCCAAGTCAATTTCAGCATCTTCCCATTCATCAATAGAATCATGAAGAATAACTGGCCATTGGAAATCATAATCCTCGTAATCCTCACGAAGTCCCACTGTAAGAATATCACCCGTAGCCCCGCCGTCACCAACATCTCCTTCATCAACAGCAACCAAGCCTTGCTCTTGCAAATCATCATAGAACTTAATGAAAGCAGGATGCTCCACTATAGACAATGTGTCGATATAAGTTCGTGGCGACTTGTGATACTTCAACACTCTCAAGCGGTCGTCTCTCTTGATGTCTAAGTAATCGGGCTCTCGCCACATCAGTCGCAATCCTCTACCCACTAACTGTTCCAAAAGAATCGGAGCTTGAGAAGAACGAAGCGGAACAAGCACACAGATGTTGTTAACATCAAAGCCCTCGCGAAGCATCAACACCGAGACAACAACCTTCGGACTCTTATACCTATCTATGTCAAAGAGCTTCTTCTTGATTTCTTGCCATTCCTCGTCCTTCACCTCACCCTGTTTATTGCTGTCGATAGTGACAATGTCCTCATCCTCCAAACCTTCCGACTTAAGGAATTCCTCCACAAAAGGAGACACGGTGGTGTCTTGGCAGACTATAAGCATTTTAGGATTCTTTGAGGGGTCGACTTTCAAGAATTCTTCTTCCAGCCTGCTCAACTTAGTCAATCCTGCACGAAGCATCATACGCTGTCCCTCGCTTAGTCCTACCACCTTTCCATCTTCATCTCGCTCGGCATTATAATCCAAATCTTCCAATTCGGTAAGCTCTTGGCGACGGTCAAGCAATAGCAACTTCACCAATCCCTGCTTCATTGCCATCGGCAAGTCGAAGTCAACGATGATATGCGGGAAATAAAGCTTTACTTGATTTTCTCCCGTTCCTTTTGTGTCAAATGGAGTAGCAGAGAAATCCACTTGGAAAAAGCGAGTGCCTTTGGTAGCGCTAATGGCATTCAGACCTTTTTGCCATTCCACCTCCTCAGTCTCGCCATTACGTTTGATTTCATGGATATGATGAGCCTCATCATTGATAACCATCAAATCCTTCAAGCCAGCAAGATATTCCAGCTCGGTGCCACCTAACGCTCTGCGGTCGAGCATTCCCAAGTCATTGCCAGCCGACTTGCCCGGACGAATAGGCAATAGGTCATTAACGATTTCTATAGGTGTTACGGTGTTAGAATCATCCACGTCCTCTTCTTGCCCATTCTCTTCCATCTGGTTCTCAAAAAGATGCCAATTGGTCAAGGCTATCAGACCTTCGCCTGTTGTCTTTCTGCCAATACCATCCTCCTTGGTCACCACATTGTTCTGAATGAAGGAAAACACCTCGTCGCGATAACGCTCAGGTATGAACACTTCTTGGTTCATATAATAGTCGTTGGTCAGAGGGTCGCGATATGCCTCGTCACGTTTCTTTCTACCACAAAAGGCATCCAGCAGACGGTCGTAGACTATCAAGCCCGGTGCCACAATCAAGAACTTCTGAGTGAATCGTCCACTCTCCACGTCCTCGTGTCTGGCATTGAGCATCTGCCAAATCAAGAGAGCATGCATCACCCACGTTTTACCCGTACCAGTAGCCATCTTCACAGCATACTTAGGCATCTGATATTTAGGCTTGGCAAGTTGTGCCAAGTCTGCCCTATCCATCAGTTCGGGAATGATGTTCTGATAAGCATCCATCACATTGGTTTCGCCCATCACCTCGTGCAGATAGATGATATTGAGGATGGCCTGTCGTTGTCCTTCGTGGAAATTTCTCGCACGCTCGTTGCAGAAGCCTTCGCCAAACCAATAGTTAAGCAACGAGGCTGTAGTAGGCGTAACCTTCTGCTGCATTTCCCCACTCTCCCAAGCGGCATTGACCACATCGGTAAGCCGATGAGCCAACTCCAAAGATATATTATTAGAATTGATTATCATATTAGCAATCTCCTGTTCGTTCTTAACTCTTAACATCTAAAATAACTTGACTCTCAAATCCGAACACATCCACCGCCTTCACGCATACTTTGCGTTCGTCTTTATGTGGCATTCTGATTCGGGTGGAATAAACACAATGCAATGGGTCGCTGTCATTGTCCACATTCTCACGATAGTCTTGCCAAGTGCTTCGGAAGGTCTCGCCGTCATAGTCAGGGTCGATGCTCCAATATTCTATCAGAGACAGAGGGTCCTGCTCCATCACCTGCTGTAGTCTTTCCTTGTCCTTATCATCCAACGGTATATTGTCGGGCGATAGCAACACATAGTTGTTGAGACTGATGCTGAGTTCATCTTCACCATTGCCGTTCATGCTTACTTCCACGGGGTTCACCACCAGATACTGCAAAGAAGAGAAGCGGACGGTTTTGTCTGCGATGAGTTTCTTGAAACCCTTCTTTGACAGCTTGTCGAGCAAATCAGGCGGAATCACCAACACCTCCACGTTGCTATTCTTATATTTCTCGATGGCTTGCGAAATATCGAAGGCAAAGTTCCAACCAAGCACAATAACCTTATCCCAGTCGCCACCAAGCAAAGAAGCCTTGGCTTCTACGGCACGGCGAACGGTAGCGGCAGTAGTCAAGCGATTGGGACTATCCACCATCACCAAAGTTCGCGTGCCTTTAACGTAGCCAAAGTTTCTATCATTCACCTGCTCTGGGGAGAATGGCAAGGCACCGAAAAGACCTAAGACAACCTGTGAAAGATCGCCCACCCTACGCAACTTCTTGTTGTTTTGGAAAGCCTCCTTCTGATAGTCGCCAATACTCTGATAGAGGAACGGATTTACTTCTTGGTCGATAAAGCGCTTGCGCATTACTAAGGATGCTGGTTTGCCTATGTCGCAGGTAATCCATCTTCTGCCTAATCGTTCTGCTACAGCTGCTGTTGTGCCACTGCCACCGAAGAAATCACAAACAAGGTCGCCTTCGTTGGAAGAAGCCTTGATGATACGTTCGAGTAGAGCTTCGGGCTTTTGAGTGGCGTAATCAATTCTTTCTTTTGCTTGGGAATTAATAAATGGAATCAGCCACCAATCCTTTGGGAAACCGCCTTCTTTTAAATATTGTCTATAAGTCCAATTCGGATATAACTTTTCGTGTTCAGGTGTTAAATCACCTTGACTATGAATAGGAGACATATGGCCACCTTTACCACGAATCATATAAAATCCTTTTTCATCCTTATATTTAAATTTTTCAGCATAACCTTCAGCATATCCTTCCAATACAGCATCAGCATTGAATGTCCAATTAGCAGACTTTGTGTATATGTATATATTATCATGCTTTCGATTCCAGTTATTCTTAGACTTACACATAGAACTATAACACCAAATGATTTCATTTAGCATAGCCTCTTTGCCAAAAATTTCATCTAATATAACCTTTACATAAGGACCTACATGCCAGTCTATATGAACATAGATGCTTCCCCTTTCAGAAAGCAATTCTTTCATCAGAACTAATCTTGGATAAATCATCTTCAGATAAGAGATTGTTCCTTCTTCCCAAGTATCAGCATAGGCAAATTGTTCTACTACCGTAGGCTTCTGCTGTAAATCTACACCTGGCAACTTAACCTTCGTTCTATAATCCGCCTTCGAATCGAACGGCGGGTCGATGTATATTAAATCCACTTTGCCTCTTAATGAAGGCAAACCTGTCTGAGGGTCTCCAGCAAGCAGAGCCTGCATGGCCAGGAGATTATCACCATATATAAGGCGATTCATCCAAGTTCCCCCATCAAGGGCAGTATTAAAAGCATTAGGGATATTAGGAACTTGTCCACGGAAGAATCCGGAGACATCTTTGCGAGGCAACACAAGCTCATTGGTTTGCAATCCAATGCGTGTGCCACTACTCAATCGCTCGATGATGCGCTGAGCCTCTTGCCTGCCTTCGCTTGCAATACGAGGCAGTTCTTCAATCAATGATCTTAACATAGCATTAAAGCTTTAAATATAGTTTTAATGCGACTGCTTTGTTACTCAGAAAATAAAAGCTACAACCAAACACCTTTATCAATAGCAACAAAGCCGAACTTTGGTTTGCATTAAGATCAGCCTCATCCCATAGAAACGCAGAAACGTGGACGAGTCCACTTATCCAACGTTCCAAGGTGTTTGGCCTAACCTAATTCCATAGATAAGTTTTACGTCCACGCTATCGCGGACGCTTACTTATTTATTCTATGGAATTGTTCTTTCCGCGGCCAAACTTCAGGAACACTTTTCGAATAAACAGCAAACGCTATTATTATAAATCCACAAAAAAGACCTCATCGCCCGAAGGCAAATCAATCCACTTGCAAAGGTAGTGCAAAAAAATGAAATTCCAAATAATTTACATTAGTAACTGTTTTTAAGAGCAAATACAAAATTGATATTAAGACTATGAAGATTTAAACTTCTGTTATTTGGCGGAATAATAATAAGATACCACGCATTATCCTTATAGTCTTATCCCATATTTCCGGACGCCTTCATTCATCATCTGCGATGGCATAAATTCCTTCATGCAGTCTACAATGGTATTGAGCATCCGCTCTTTGATACAGTCTTCCCTGATGTATAGGGATATGCGTCTTTGTGAAAGATGATATGTCAAAGAAATCCACTATTGTATGATTTTTCTTGCGAAAAAGTTTTCATTATCAATGTTTATTCGTATCTTTGTGGCAACAGAATCCGCCACGCTTCCCATTTGAACAGCGAACCAGGGCGGGTCTTTTGCTTTTTATGGGTACATTAAAATTATACGCTAAACAGGCTCTTTCTATTTCGGAACAAATAGAACTACTAAAAAATAGAGGCTTAAATATTGCTAATTCATCCAAGGCTGCAAAATTTCTTGGAGAGGTGAGCTATTTTCGTTTTGTTCAATACCTTCGTCCAATGGAGGCAAACAAAACTACACATCAATTTAAGCCTAATAGAAGATTTGAAGATGCCGTAGCTCTCTATAACTTTGATATAGAGTTGAGAGATTTGATGTTCAAGGCCGTCCAACGATTAGAGATTGCTTTGCGCACAAAAATTATACAAGAGTTCTCTTTGGCACATGGACCGTTTTGGTTCTTTGATACAAGCCTTGCTGACGATGAACACAAGTTTATTGAGAATATGAACTCCATAGACCGAGAGCTTCAGCGTAGCAAGGAAGATTTTATTAAGGAGCATAGGCGCAACTATGACAAGCCTGTTTTCCCACCAGCATGGAAAACGCTTGAACTGGCATCTTTCGGCACGCTTTCAAAACTCTATTACAATTTTAGTGATAAGAAGTTGAAAAAGCGTGTAGCTCGTCAGTTCAATCTCCCACAACATGAGGTATTGGAGAGTTGGATGCGTAGCGTTACCGTTCTGAGAAACTGTTGCGCTCACCACTCACGCCTCTGGAACCGTTATCTTTCTACAGCTCCGCAAATGAATGCCTCTTTGCGTGGTGCATGGGTGAATATTAAAGGTGTTGATGCAAACAAAATATATGCCATTGCCTGTTGTATCGCATATTGGCTTGAGTCTATGGGGTATGGATTTGACTTCAAAAATGAGCTCAAGTCCCTACTCATTTCTTATCCACAGGTAGATTCGACAGCTATGGGATTTCCTGAGAATTGGATTTCCGAGCCTCTATGGAGATAACTTTATAGATACAGACAAAATACAGATAAGCCTGTCGGCATTGAACATTATTCAGAGCAAATAAAAAAAACAAAGGCATTGACAAGCCGTCACGACCTGTCAATGCCCATCTGATCCGATTGTGATTTATTCAAAAAAAGACTGTTCCCTCGTTTCTTATTTCAGTTTCTGATAGCCGTAGGATGCATTATCGCCCAACTGCTCTTCGATGCGGATAAGCTGATTGTACTTTGCCATACGGTCGGTACGGCTCATAGAACCTGTCTTGATCTGACCAGAGTTGGTTGCCACAGCGATGTCAGCGATTGTGGTATCCTCGGTTTCACCGGAACGATGTGAAGTAACGGTTGTGTAACCATGACGATGAGCCATCTCTATAGCATCCAAGGTCTCGGTGAGCGAACCAATCTGGTTCACCTTGATAAGGATAGAGTTAGCCGCTCCCATCTTGATGCCCTTCTCCAGGAACTTCACGTTCGTAACAAAGAGGTCGTCGCCAACCAGCTGGCAACGGTCACCGATGGCAGCTGTAAGCTTCACCCAGTTGTCCCAATCGTTCTCGTCAAGACCGTCCTCGATGGAAT
>ERZ1031798.32-NODE-32-length-35812-cov-11.546494_pt1 | contig 35812 bp, 24 predicted proteins | sample MGYA00517882_ERZ1031798 | MGnify/ENA primary metagenome ERZ1031798 (study PRJEB33719, sample SAMN04261244) | wastewater metagenome | biome: rural village; feature: human; material: feces | host: Homo sapiens | place: El Salvador | collected 2013-01-07 ...
GCGCCCCATGCTGCGATGAGCGGAGCGATGAACGATGCGATGGCCTTGACAAACTGTCCGAAGGTGAGAGTGGATGCCAAGTGTCCCTTGACGAGCATTGTCACTAACGGATTGATGGAAGTCTGCATGATGGCGTTACCAATGCCGAGGAGCGAGAACGAGATATACATCAGCCAGAGCTGGCTCTCTTTGGTAGGCATGAAGCTGTCGAAGAGCGGCAGGAACACTGCCAGCGTCGTAATTATGATGGAGAGTAGCACGGTCTTCTTGCGTCCTATCTTGTTCATCAGCATACCCGTGGGCACGGAGAATATCAGGAACCAGAAGAAGACGAGCGAGGGGAAGAAGTTGGCTGCCGAATCAGACAGTCCGAAGTCCTCCTGCATGTTGTTAGATACTGCGCCGACAAGGTCGACAAAGCCCATGGTGAAGAAAGCTATCATCACCGGAATGAGCGTAAGCTTGCTTGAGTTTGAGTTGCTCATAGGTTTCTTTAAAACTTATTAGTTATTAGTTTTACTTGTTTCATTTCTGCTGCAAAATTATAGGTTCTGCCGCACTTGAGCTATAAAATATGTTTCATCCGATTGTAAATAATGTATCATACAACATTTGTGCAACGATTGTAACATTACTTTTGTCGGCATGGCTTGTGTGTCGCCTGCTGGTATGGTTAGCATAGCTTGTGTATGCTTGCTTGTAAAACAAAGACGAGGGGTCGGATATTCTCCAGCCCCTCGTCTTGTGTGTAATTCTGATATTTTAATTATTTTGACTAACAAAACTAAAGAAATGAGAGGAAAAGGCTAACTGTAGGAGGTGCGGGCATTAGCTTTCCGCTACGCGTCGCTGACTTTCAGTTCTTGCCCGCATCACTGCAAGCAGCCGTAACTTGCTGCTGTTTCTTGCTGCTGTTTCTTGCTGCAATGCCGCAGGCAAGAATGCCCGCGGCTCCTACAGTTTGCATTGCTAAAGCGGCTCCTACAGTTGGTTTTGCAAATTCTGCAATTGAGATTTCTCTCTTACATTATTCGTTCAGCTTATAAGCCTTGAGATTCTTCATCTCTGCCTTGCCACCTTCGGCGTACACCTTTATATTATTATAAGGTGTGGTGGGGAACACGAGGTTGGTCATTGCGATGCGACCACCGTCTACGAACAGCTCCACTGAGCATTTGTCAACGAAGACATCCAAGTGATATGACTTCTTGACTGAGGCATTGGCATCCTCCGACCAGTGGTTGGCGGCGTTCTCAGCTCCGCAAAGCGAGAGCGGTGCCCATGTACCGAGGGCGAAGTCGTTCTTGTAGTTAACCACAATGTCTTGCGAGAGCTTGCCCTTCATCTCGCCTGCAGCCTCTGCACGCTTCTCGATGTCGTGACGCTCGGCGAGTTTGCCGAAGTCGGTCAGACCGCTTTCCGAGCGATCCATCACGATGCGCTTCTGCTTAAGGTCGAGATAGATGACGGTGCGCTCCTCCTTGTCGTTGTAGAGCGAGATGCCCACTACGTCCGAATTGTCAGGTGTGACGTCTGCTTCCAGCTCGAAAGCGCCGTCGTTATTGGCGAAGAGACCGCGCTGGATGTACGGGTTGGCGTTATCCACGCTGACGTTGCCAAAATCCTTTGTCTCCTTGCGCAGCTTGCGAGCCTCGTCCACTACGTTGGCAGACATATACACCTCGCCATTGTTGGAGAACAGCTTCAGCTCGCGCGGCATGGCGTTGGCGCCACGATACTGGCGGATTGGAGTGACATTGGCGTACTGCCAGTTGCTCATCCAAGGCACTGCTACGACGCGTTCGCCGAGGTTGGAGAAAGTAACGGTGGCGTAATGGTCCTTGCCCCAGTCGAGCCACTTGACTGTGGAAGGCTTCGAGTCGCACTTGAATTCCTTGCCGTCGAACTCGCCCACGAAGTACTGTGTGGCTGATCCGCCGTACACGAAGCCGGGGTTGATGTTCACAATCATCACATACTTCTGGTTGTTCTTGTCGCCGTCGACGGGCAACGGGAAGAAGTCGGGACACTCAAACTGATTGGGCTGTGCGCCGAATCCCTCGCCCCACTGGCTAACGTACTTCCACTGCTTGAGGTTCTTCGACTGATAGAAGCGCATGTTCTTGTCCGCAGAGACAATCATATACCACGACTTTGTGGGCTGATACCAGAAGATCTTCGGGTCGCGGAAGTTCTCCAGACCGTCGAACGGAGTGACCACGGGGTTGCCCTTATACTTTGTAAAGGTGCGTCCGTTGTCCTTGCTGTAAGCCATACACTGCACCTGCACCTGCTTGCCGTCGTGCATTGAGTGCGATGTGTAGTAGGCGATGATGGCGTTCTTGCCGAATCCGGCTGAGTTGCGTGTGTCCACAACGGTGCTGCCAGAGAAGATGTGGCCCATCGGATCACGTGCGATGGCAGGGTCGAGATGCTGCCAGTGTACGAGGTCGCGGCTCACGGAGTGACCCCAGTGCATGTTGCCCCACTTCGATCCGTAGGGGTTATACTGGAAGTAGAGGTGGTATTCGCCGTCCTTGTATGTCAGTCCGTTGGCATCGTTCATCCATCCGTAGAGCGGAGTGTGATGATAAACGGGACGATAATAGTCGGTGTTGGTGGTGTCGAAGGTGTCCGACAGCTTCAGCTGCTTCAGCGCTACGGCATCCTTAGGCAGTCCTAAAATCTTCACCACAGCCTTCTTTCCCTGAGAGAGAGCGAAGGGCACGCTGTAGTCGCTCTGGCTCACGGCAAGGCGAACGTCCATCCATGTGTCGGTCTTCTTGCCGTTGTCGAGCAGCACCTGTGCCTCGGGGCTATTCTCCTCAATGGGGAGGATGAGGTACTTGGTAGGGTTGTTTACGGTGACGATGGTGGTATCGCCATGCTGTGTGGTCTGAATGGTCTGTGCAGAGGCAGCCGATGCTACGAGTGCCATTGCTGAAAGGAATAACTTGGTATTCATATTGTTATTTGGTTTTTAGAATTTAAGACTTGCTGAGAACTCCACTGTGAACGGACGCAGGTACGAACCGGTCATGAGCTGGTTCTTTATGCCCTTGGCTTCCTCCTTGGTGATAAGCTCGGCACCGGCGATAGAGCCCTTGGCGCCAGTCTGATTGAGGAAGTTAACGACGGTGCATCCAAGTGAGAGACGCTTGTTGGCCTGCCAGTTCAGACCGCCGAATGTCTCCCAGTGACCGTTGAAGTAGTAAGCCTCGTTGATGTTGGCGTAGGTCTTTGAGAAGTAGCGGAACGATGTCCAGAGCTTCAATGTCGGTGTAATCATATAGCTCGGGTCAAGCTCGATGAGCACCTCAGGCACCTCAGCCACGATGTTTCCGGTGGCATTAATCTTGCCCTCGTAACCGCTGCTAAACTTCACGCTGGTCTCATACTTCTTGTATGTCGGCTTCTGATAAGTGAAGAGGAAGTGGAAGTCGAATCCCTTGAACGGGCGAGCCACCACGTCTGTGGTCCATCCCCATGTCTGGATGTCGTATGTCAGCGGCGCTGCCTTTATCTCTCCGTCATGCTGGAGGTTGAGCGTTGAGTTGTTGTTGGTCTTCGATATGTAAGAGAAGAGCGATGTGAGGCTCAACCACTTGTTGTTGTAGTAGATACCTGCACGTCCCAGAGGCACGCTTATCTTGTCCGTGTTAGGCATTGTTGCTGGTGCGAACGTAGAGATGGTCGGGTGCTGTACGATGTATGTGAAGTCGCCGGTGAAGCCGAAATTGTTTGTCAGCTTGTATGTCAGGGCTGCTGTGAAGTCATAGTTGAGCCAGTCATACTCCATGTTTGCGTGAGTTATCTTCGTGCCATCGGCAGCAGTTGCGCCCAGATAGTAGTCGGCGAAGCGGCCTACGTAATCGCCGTTGGCGTTCTTTACGGCTGCGTTCTCACCCTTCAGACGCTGCCACTCGATGCGTGCGCCGTAGTAAGCGTTGAACTTCGGAGTGATGTCCCAGTCGTGAGTGAGATAGAGAGCCAGCTTGTTCTCGTGTCCCTTATAGTACTCTGAGGCGTTCTTGTTGAAGTCGTAGAAGACGCTCTGTGTCTTGTTGGCGTCCCAAAGGCGTACGGCGTACGATCCGTCCTCAGGCACGCTCTGGTCGTACATGGTTGTGTTTGAGCAATAGTCGATGTTGTAGTACCATTCGTTTACACCGACGCGAAGTGTTGAAGATTTGAAGCTTTTCGAGAGTTCTGAAGTAAAGAGCAGTTCGTCTATTGTTCCGGCGTTGAGGCAAGACATACGTGTCTGGACGTAACGGCCGTTGTATTTCTGTGCGGTGCCCATAGCGTCGCTCTGCTGATAGTTGTACGTTGAGGCTGCGCCGTCTGCCTGAAGGTCAATCAGAGACATCGGAGTCTGATAGACAAAGGCTCCGCGTGCATGGTCGTAACGTACGGATGTCTTCCAGTTGAAGCCGTCGCCGAAGCTCAGATTGTTGAGCAGCGACACCTCTGAAGAGCGGTTCTCGTCATAGTCGTAGAGCGAAGTCTGCTTCAGTTCGCCCGTGCGCATGTCGCGATAAGTGATGTTGGCGTCGATGGGGAGGTAGGATGTGGTGCCGAGCTTGAACTTGCCGAACTCCTTAACCGAACCGTCGCCGACGTAAATGAACGGGGCAGACTGTGTGGAGTAGTTGTAGACGGGGTGCGAGTTGCTGTACTTATACATCGCTGTCAGCTCGCCACGGCCCTGGGCATATCGCTTTGTGAGAGCAGCCTTATAAATCTGTGTGCGGTCCTGATACTGTGAAGAGCGCAGCTTGAACGTACCCGGGTCGAAGTCCTGATAAGCGCTGACGCTATAGAAGAGGTCCTTTGCCATCTGTCCGTTCATATTGAGCGAGAACTCCTGCAAGCCGAAGTGGTTGGTCTTATAGTTGAGCACGCCTTGGAAGCCCTCCTTGCCGAGCTGTGTCTGCGAGTTGACGGCATAGCCGATGTTGCCCGTAGTGATGGCTGTTTCTGAAATCTTGAGAAGACCTACGTGCGAGAGACTTGCATCCGAGCGCCAAGTGGCGTTCACGGGATGTGGGTTGGTGGCGTAGGTGACGGGCAGTCCGTTCTCCAGTACGTTTACGTCTGCAGAGGGCAGGCCAATCTGGATCTCGCGCGGACCGTTGGCACTTGCTGCGTTAAGCATCACGTTGCGGTCGCCTTCCTCCTTAGAGTTGGATGACTTCGACGACTTGTCGTTTTGTGCGTTTGCTGCCATTGCCATCAGAGAAGCGAGTGCAAGAGCAGAAAACTTTGTGTAGTTGTTGTTGAAATACATATTGTATCGGTTTAAGTTTCTATTTCTGCAAGGTAAACATTGTCGGCGTTAGACGTTTGGGAACGTTCCCGCTTTGTCTTTCCGACGATGCAAAATTAGAAACTCTGCAACCGAATGAAGTTAAAAATCCGTTCATAGGACACGAAATTTGTTGCATGTATCAAATTTTATATCCAATGAACGGAATATGTTATTACGAGCGTATTTCTTACCTTAAATCAGATTAGCGTGATTCTCCAGGACTCATTCCGAACTCGTCCTTGAAGCATTTGTTGAAGTAAGACGGCGACGTGAATCCCACTTCGTAGGCTATTTCGGCTACGGAACGTTCGGTCTTGAGGAGGAGAAGTTTTGCTTTTTCGAGGCGAGCCTTGCGCAGCAGCTCCACCGGAGTCTGCCCCGTGAGCGCTTTCACCTTGCGATAAAGCTGCACGCGTGAGAGTCCGACGTCTGCGCCGAGGCGTTCTACGGAGTATTCGGAGTCGCCCATGTTCTTCTGCATCACATCGCGCAGTCTGCCTACGAATGTTTGGTCAAGTGTGTTGAGGCTCTTTTCCTCCTCCTTTTCCTCGGTGGAACCGGAGAAGATGGAGCGTAGCATGGAGCGTGAGCGCAGCAGATTGTCAATACGGGCAAGCAATACTGATCCTGAGAACGGCTTCGTCAGGTACGAGTCGGCGCCCGTTCCGTAACCTTCCTCGCGCTGTTCGGTCAACGAACGAGCCGTGAGCAGAATGACGGGGATGTGGCATGTGGCGGTGTCCGCCTTGAGCTGACGGGTGAATTCCAGTCCGTCCATCACCGGCATCATCACGTCGCAGACCACGAGCTTGGGCACTTCGCGGCGAGCCTTCTCCAGTCCTTCCTTGCCGTTGGCAGCCTCCGAGATGTTGTATTTCTGCTTCAGTATGGAGTGGAGGTATGAGCGCATGCCTTCGTTGTCGTCAATGATGAGCACGAGCGGACGGTCATGGTCGAAGTCTTCTGCGTTGGTGATGCGCTCTGCCGACTCCTTGGCGCTGATGCTGGTGGTCACGTAATTGTCGTCGATAAGCCCTGCCTCTGCTGTCGGCTTCTCTTTTTCCACGTCCTTTGCTGGGTCGTAATCCGGCTGTGAGTCGGGCAGGCTGACCACGATGGTAAGTCCCTTGCCTTCCTCGCTTTCTCCGTGCACCTCGCCCTTATGCAGCTCCACGAACGCCTTGACGATGGACAGACCTATGCCTGTGCCGCCTTCTGCTCCTCGAGCCTGATAGAATCTCTCGAAGAGGCGCGGCAGTTCCTCCTTCGCCACACCCTTTCCCGTGTCGCTCACCTTAATAGTATATGTATGGTTGGCGTACGCCAGCGATGTGGTGATGCTTCCTCCCTCCGGCGTATACTTCAGCGCGTTGGACATCAGATTGAAGAAGACGTGCGAAATCTTGTCGCGGTCGGCTATGATGATAGGCTCCTCCTTCACTGTTGACGTGTCCACAGTGATGGTGAGCTTGCGTCTGATGGCTATGGTGCGGAAGTCCTCCGACCACAGCGTGAGAGCCTTTTGCAGGTCGAAACGGTTGAGAACCAGCTCCGCCTTGTTGGTCTGCACCTTGCGCAGGTCGAGGATTTCGCCCACGAGCTGTAGCAGAAGATGCGTGTTGCGGTGTATCATCTCAAGCATTGATCGGTGCGGTGCCTTCACTGTAGGGTCTTCCAGCAGCTGCTCCGTCGGTCCTGCGATGAGCGTAAGCGGTGTGCGAAACTCATGGCTTACGTTTGTGAAGAACTGCAGACGGCGCTGCGTCATGTCCTCAATCTCCTTGGTCAGCTGCTCCTGACGCTTCACAGCCTCCTTCAGTTTTCGGTTTACAAGTGTCTTTGTGCGATACGCGTTGACGGCAAGGGCACATGCCACAATCAGCAATATGAGGAAGCTTATTAATATAATAAGGTATATACGTTGCGTCTGAAAGTCGTTTGCAGCCTGGTCCACTCTGGAGCGGAGTGTGGTGAGACGTTCCTGTTGTCTCATGGTTTCGTCATACTGCATGAGCAGCACGTGTGCGTTGTCGTGCGTAACGAGAGCCGAGAGCAGCTGGTTCTCCCGCTCATACTTCTTTCCTGTAAGGATGTTCATGGCGAGCTGCATAACAGCATCGCCGCGTGTGGGGTAAGTGTAGGAAGCGAAGAGGTCGCCCTTGTTGACGAGCTGCATGCCGCCGCCTTCCTCCGGCATGGCGTCGATGCCGCAGAAGCGAATGCGGCTGATGTCCAAACCATGCTTTTGGCAAGCCTTGCGTGCGCCCACTGCCATGCGGTCGTTATGTGCGAAGATGCACGTGAAGTGGGGTGGGGCGGCAGAAAGCATCGAGTCAACCACGCGATAGGCGCCATTCTCGGTCCAGTCGGCATACAGTTTCTTCACAAGGTTGATTTTGTTCTGACCGTTTGCAATGCTCTCGAAACCGTCGGCACGCTCAATGGCAGGTGACGAAGACGAAAGTCCGCACAGCTCCACCACGTCGCTTACGCCCGCTGAAGCGAGGTAACGTCCCATGGCAGAACCGATGCTACGGTTGTCTGCACCGATATAGGCTGTGTACTTGTCGGAACGTGTACGTCTGTCGAAGATTATCACGGGGATGCCTTTCTCGTAGGCACGGTCGATGGCAGGCGAGATGCTCACCTGTCCCGGTGCCACAATAAGCAGGTCTACATTCTCATTTACGAAGGCGTCAATCTGCTGCGTCTGCATCTTTACATCGTCATTGGCTGACTTGATGTCAAGTTTCACATTATCATAATATAGTGCTGCGATGCGCAGCTCTTCGTTCAGCTTCTCTCGCCAAACGTCTTCCGAACATTGTGACACACCGATGACGAACCGCTTCTTTTCCTTCGTTGAGCAGGAACTGAAGAGGAACGTGAATGTTGTCAATAATAATAAATAAATGGCATAGAGCCGTCTATGCGAATGACCTTTCATAAAAGTTAGTCTTTAAGTAATTATCGTTGTTCGTAATAGCTTATTGTAGGGTGTATGTTTTAAGATACGCCAAAATTACACATTTGATTTGTTTTATGAACGAAATATAACAAAAAAAATATAGAGAAACATTTCTGATATCCGATGAACGATAAATTAAATTCAAAATCTTGGATTCTCACTAACTTTGCAAGCGTAAGTTATAGATAAAGGTTAGTAGTTTTAGTTATAGATATTGGTATAGAAAAACACCCACACTTATTAATTATGCGAATAATCTTTAGTGGTAGGTTTTAGTTAGATTATGAGGTTAGTTGAATTTTGGGATAACGGCCAAAAAGGCCGTTGGAGACAGTAATGTCCTCCAGCGGCCTTTGCTTTGCAGGTGGTACGGAGTTTGAAAAATTTCTGATTTCTTGCCATGCAAATATCGTACAAAGAGTAAAAACCTGTTACAAAATAAAAATCAATTATAGAGAATCGAAAAGCTGTTTTTATGGTGTTTTGCTGCGCAAACAGCACCCACGCCATTCGATAGCGCAGCTTTTACATTCCAATAGTGCCACTATTAGAGTGTAAAAGTGGCACTATTGTATGATAATAGGGGCACTATTGGAATGTAAATGTGGCGCTATTGCAGAAGAAAACGACTCTTTTACAAGTCAGATTTCATAACGCTTCGCTTAGAAACCGCATAACATGCTGTGTATAAGCTTGTTGTCTCAAACCGCTCAAAACTCAAGAATTTCGCACCAAAGATTTTGTTGTGCGCCGAACTGGGAGTATTGAGCGTTAGAAATGCAAATATTGTCTGGCAAACTAACTGATAAACAGGAATTTATCTGCGAGTCTATCTGCTGTATAAGGCAGGGCTTTAACAAAAACCTTTATCCACATGCCTTTTGTTGTCACACCCTACGGGTTCATGATACCGTTTGGCGAATGGGCTTTACGAGAGCGTTGCTCTCGACACCCATCCTCCAAACGATATCATGAGTGATGCTGGAGCATCACTGTGCCAACAAAAGAAAAACATAAAAAACACAAGGTAGCGGACGGCACCCGCCGTCCGAATTAGGAATTTTTGAGTTTTGAATTCTTGCTTAGGCAAGCGGCAAAGCCGAGCGAGGAATTGTGCGCTAAGGCGCATTATGAATTGTTCATTTGAATTAATAGGATGAAATCTTCTAATTCAAAACTGAATAATTCATAATCGGAGGCGAAGCCGAGAATAAATCAAAACTCCTAACTCAAAATTCGGATGGCGGGAGCCACCCGTTTGTGTTTTTCTTTGTTTTTTCCGCTTATGGGCGCGTGCTGTGCACAAATAAAAGGCTTTACGTTAGGTTGTCGAGAACTGGTTCTCGTAAGACCTAATGTAAAGCCTTTTATTTAAATCCGATAGGATTTGCGCCCATAAGCGGATTGTGGATAAAGGTTTTTGTCAAAGCCTTTCCTCCCTATTCCTTTACTTTTGACACCCTCTTGCTTTTGCAGGTGGTGCGGCTTAATTCTGCTTCGATGTCACTCCTCCGCCCTTAGTGAAGGTGATGGTTGACTTCTGCAGCTGCTTCGAGTTATGGTCAAAGATGAGATTGGGATTGAAGCGGCGACCCTTGAAATGAGTCTCGAAGTGAAGATGTTCAGTGGTGGCTCTGCCGGTTCTGCCCGTCAGACCAATCACCTGACCTGCCTTGACCTTGTCGCCTACCTTAACGAGATTGCGCGACTGGTGAGAATAAAGCGTCTCCAGTCCGTTGCTGTGGCGGATGACGATGCAGTTGCCGTAGCCGTAGTGAGGACCTGAACGTATCACCACGCCATCGAAGGCTGCATATATCTCGTCGTTAGGTACGGTCTTGAGGTCTACTCCGGAGTGACGACGCTTGCCGCCGTAGGGGCTGATGACCTTGGCGCCGGGCAGCGGATAAGCCCATGCTTCCTCACGCATCTTCTCCAAGTTCCACTTGAACGTGTTGGATTTGGCGAACAGCTCGTCCAGCTTCATCTCCTCTTTCGTCTCCTCAAACTCCGACTTGTCGCCGAGAGCCGTTACGTTCACGTAAGCGCCGTCCTTCTCAAAGAGAAGCGTCTGGCGCTTCAGATGATGGTTCTTGAGGTTTACAACGGACGTAGGATTGATGCGTCCGCCGTTCACCATGATGCTGAAGTCGCAATAAACCTTGCCGTCGCGTTCCCCAACGATGGCTATGGTCTGTCCTGCCTTGACGTGCGCACCGACGTCAACGAGGTTCTCGGCATTGTTGCCATAGACGGTCTCCAGTCCGTTGCGATGGCGGATGACGATGGCATTGCCAAGGTCTGGAGTCTTTCTTGAGAGGCGCACAGTTCCCTCGAACATCGCTTTCACGGCGTCGCCTTCCTTTGTGACAATCTCCACGGAGCCGTTCTTGCGGGCAGTGGCTTTGCCTACGGGCAACGGAAACGAGTAATCGTTATCGCGCAGCGTGCCGAAGTCGAAGTTGAACGCGTCATAACTTTTGAATAGTCCGGGCGTGGCGATGGATATCTGCTGCTGTTCGGCAGCGGAGAACTGCTGCTTTACTGGTGTGGAAGCTGTCGTTGTGATGGCAACGGCGAAAGAAAGAAGGAGAGATCTGATTTTCACAATGACTTGATTTTCTGGATTTTTACTTTAAATAAATGGCGGTGTAAATCCTGCCCGACTCAGTGCCGAGGCGGCGTGCTGAGAAGAATCGGTCTGTACTGTCATACGTACAGACATCGCTCTGGATGATGTTTTCGGGCTTCACGCCCATGTGCTCCAGAATGTTGCGGTTGGCAAGGGGCAGATTGATGTGCCATTTCTGCTGGAATGCCTTTGACGGGTCGGTGGCGTCCGGACAGCGTTTTATCTGATGTTCGGCTATCGCTTCCATGTCAAAGGCGGCTTGCTCGAAGGCTGCGTACACCTCGTCGCCCACCTCGAAGTTCTTGAGCGAGATGCCTGGACCGATGATGGCTTTCAGCTTCTCAGGCTCGGTGTGATAGGCGATGCGCATTTCTTCCAACGCCTTATGCACTATTCTGCCCAGCGTGCCACGCCATCCGGCGTGTATGGCGCAGACGGCGCGATTGTCTTCGTCGTATAATAATATAGGTATGCAGTCGGCTGTGGACACTCCTACGCACACTCCCTCCACGTTGGTCATCACCGCATCCACGCCGTCGATGAGCATGTCCTTGATGTTCTGGGGCAGGGTGAGATATTCGCTGCTGATGATTCGCGTCTCGGTGCCGTGTACCTGGTGGGGCACGATGATGTTTGGCAATGCGATGCCGATGGTTTCGGAGAGCTGCTGACGGCATGTCGAAACGTGTTCGGGGCTGTCTCCGCAGTACATGTTGATGTTGAACGACGAATAGCGGTCGGCTTCGTCGGCGCCACAACGAGTGGTGGAGAATGCCGCAGCACCCTCCCCGATGTTGTAAGTAAGAAGTTCGAGAGACGGTTTAGTCATTCTTTCCGTCCTCCTCGTACTCGTATTCGAAGTCGTCAAGGTCGTCGAAGTCGTCTGCGTCTTCGATGTCGTCCTCGTCAATGTATTCAATTTCGTCCTCGCCCTCAGCCTGCATCTCAGCAAGGAAGCGTGTCATGTCCTTGTCGCGGTGTACGATGATGTCCTCCGAAGTGATGCTCTGCAGCTTGTTGCTCTCGGCGTTAAGCTCGCGCCAGAGAAGGTCTTTAAGCTCCTGTATGCCCTGTCCGGTGACTGAAGATATGAACACTACGGGTAGATCGTCGGGCAATGTCTCGCGAAGCATGTCGATAAGCTCCTCGTCCAGCATGTCGCACTTGGTGACGGCGAGCACGCGGTGCTTGTTGAGCATCTCGGGATTAAACTTCTCCAGCTCGCTCTTAAGCAGCTCATACTCGCGCTTTATGTCGTCCGTGTCGCCCGGCACCATGAAGAGGAGGAGCGAGTTGCGCTCGATGTGGCGGAGGAAACGCAGTCCGAGACCCTTTCCTTCGCTGGCTCCCTCGATGATTCCGGGGATGTCAGCCATGACGAACGACTTGTGGTCGCGATAGTCCACGATGCCGAGAGAAGGCTCGAGGGTGGTGAAGGGATAATTGGCAATCTTCGGACGGGCGCTCGATACGGCTGAAAGGAGAGTTGACTTGCCTGCGTTTGGCAGACCCACAAGACCCACATCGGCGAGCAGCTTGAGCTCGAGGATGATGGTCATCTCCTCCATCGGTTCGCCCGGCTGTGCGTAACGCGGTGCCTGATTGGTGGCAGTACGGAACTGGAAGTTACCGAGTCCGCCTCGTCCTCCCTTGAGCAGCACCACCTCCTGTCCGTCGTAAGTGACGTCGCAGACATACTTGCCGGTCTCAGCGTTGTAGACAACGGTGCCGCAGGGTACGTCGATGTATACGTCCTTGCCGTCCTTTCCGTGGCACTTGTCGCGTCCGCCGTTGCCTCCGTGTTCTGCGAAGACGTGGCGCTGGAATTTCAGGTGGAGCAGTGTCCAGTAGTTGTGGTTGCCTCTGAGGATGATGCTTCCTCCGTGTCCGCCGTCACCACCGTCCGGTCCGCCGTTCGGATTATACTTGACGTGTCTGAGGTGCATTGATCCACGTCCGCCCTTTCCCGAGCGGCAATATATCTTTACGTAGTCTACAAAGTTTGATTCTGCCATTTCTTGTCTTTCTGTATATTTTCTTTCTGTTTCTTATAATTTTGTTTCTTGCTTTGTTTGTCTCTTATTCGAGCGGTTCGGTTTCGAGCGACACGACGCTTCCGGTAGCTGAGTCGAGCAGTATCTTCGATGTGAGCTTCTTTCCGAACAGCATTCCAGAAAGCATCTTCACCTCTCCGAACTGTGCCGCCCATGCCTCGTACTGCGCTATCTTCTTGCCTGCAGCGGAAAGCGTCATGCGCATCTTGCCGGGGAGGATGACGCCAAGCTGGAAGTCTTCCTTCTTTGCGCTTTCCACTACGTCAAGTTCTTCTTCATCCAACCCTAAGTCGTCCACTTTGATGCGGTAAGGCTCGCCGGAGAAGTCGTCTGCGGTAAGCAGTCCGAACTTGCGCGAGAAGCGGAATACCACCTGGTCTTTCTGTGCCTTCTCAGGCACGAATGTCAGCACGGTCTCAGTTGTGTCCGTGACAGTGGTGCCCTGGAAGAGCTGCATGAGGGCAGCCTCCTGCTTGTTGAGCTGGGCGTACATGATGCGGAGCTGCTCTCCGTCCTTCGGCATGAAGTCGGCTTCGCCTCGTGAGAGCTGGCTGCGAGAGTCGCGGATGTCGTAAATTTCCTGCGCCACGAGCTGTGCCATCTTGGGCAGATTGCCCGCTGAGAGGATGTCCTGACTCATATAGTCGTTGGGATTGAGCGGTGCCGGCTTTGCCGAAGGAGTGAAAGGAGCTGGCTCCTCCACACGCTTGGCGCGGGTGTTGATGGCGCGAAGCACGCCGTTAGGGTCGCAGTCGATGGAGAGGATGCTGTGCTTCTTGTCCACGGGGATGAAGAAGCGGAGGTCCTTGTCGGGCACGCCGGTCGTTGTGAACGATACGCCTACGATGCGATAGTTGTCCTGTTGTGTGGTAATGCCCTTCTTCTGGAAGTAGAGTTCAGAGAACTCAGCGAGTTTTCCGGGCTTGGTGGTGGTCTTCTCCACAAGCACAGACATGCGTACAGCCGTCTTCGGGAGGCAGTATTCGAAACCCTCGGCCTTCTTTTCTCCTGCATTAGCCGACATGCATGTGAGCAATAAGATGGCGGCTATGATGCTTTTTATGTTCTTCATAAGAGCTGTCATTATGTTGTTGGTTCTTTCTTTTGGGTGTTTAATGTTGTGAATGTTGATGCGCTGTAGTGCTGGCGTTGCTTAAGCGAGTCGCTTGAATGCTTCTGGCAGTGCGTCGATGATGTCTGACGCTATGAGGCTCTCCTTGCCCATCTTCTCTGCTGCGATGTCGCCAGCCAGTCCGTGCAGATACATTCCCACGATGCAGGCGTTCTTGCGTGAGTAGCCTCTTGCGAGAAGGGCGGTGATGATGCCGGTGAGGACGTCGCCGCTTCCTGCTGTTGCCATGCCGGAATTGCCGGTGGTATTGAAGATGACGTCGCCGCTTGGGAGGCAGAGTGCTGAACGATGACCCTTGAGAAGGATGTATGCACGCAGGCTTTCAGCCATCTCGCAAGCCACGTTGAGGCGTTCGCTGTCCGAGTGGCAGCATGTGGAAGCTATTCTGTCGAACTCTCTCGGATGCGGTGTCATGATGACGTTGTCGGGCAACTGGTTTATCCATGTGCCGTGCGAGCCAAGCATGTTGAGAGCGTCAGCGTCGAGGACGATGGGGCATGTGGTCTGCTGGAGCTGCGACATGAGAGCAAGGGCAGAGCCTTCCTGACGTCCGAGTCCCGGTCCGATGCCCACGGCGTCGAAGTCGTCTGTGGCTACAGCCTCAGAGTAATAGTCCTCACGGTCGAGCATGAGCACGGCTTCGGGCACAGCCACCTGCATGATGTTATAGTTGGGGCGTGGCGTGAGAGCCGTCACCTTGCCCACACCGCTTCGCAGACATGCTCTTGTGGCAAGCGCTGCGGCTCCTGCCATGCCGTATGTGCCGGCGATGATGAGCGCGTGTCCCATCATTCCCTTGTTGGCGAAGTCGTCACGAGAGCGCAGGTTGTCCTTTATGTAGCTCTCCTCGATGATGTTGAACTTAGTGGGGATGCTCTCGATGTATTCCTTTGAAAGACGTATGTCGAGCACTTCCACCTTGCCAAGATACTTCTGTGTGTCGGCGAAGAGCATTGCCAGCTTCTTCATGTGGAGCGTCAGCGTGAGGTCAGCGCGTACGATGTTGCTGCCCTGGTCGAAGCTGTTGTTCTCCGTCAGCAGTCCGCTTGGCATGTCGATGCTCACAACGAAGGACGGCGACTGATTGATATACTTGACGAGAGAGGCGAATCCTCCCGTTAACGGCTTGTTGAGGCCGGAACCGAAGAGTCCGTCAATGACGAGTGTCTTGGGCGTGAGCTTGGGCGGATCAAAGTCGGTGGTTATCTCCGTGAACTTGTGTACGAGTCCGCCGTTGACGAGGCGGTCTCTGTTTTTCTCGCAGTCCTCGGACAGGCTGCTGTGGATATTGAAGAGATAAGTGTCGACGATGTATCCTTTCTCCGTCAGCATACGTGCCACGGCAAGGGCGTCACCACCGTTGTTACCCGGTCCTGCGAAGACCACGATGGGCGTGGACTGGCTCCACTGCTGCGTGATGGCGAGCATGATGGCGCGTGCCGCACGCTCCATAAGGTCTATGGAGGCTATTGGTTCGTGTTCGATTGTGTAGTTGTCGAGCTCATGGATTTGTGCTCCAGTCAGTATTTTCATATTGTGTCGTTGTTGTTTGTCGGCACACCGCCTGTGATTAGCCGCCGTGCCGTTTACGTCTTTACATTATTGTTCAGTTTACAAAAATACCAAAAATAGTTAGAATATAAGTGGTTTTGACGTTTTTTATACTGTTTGCATAGTGTTTTTTAGATAAAACAAAAGCGCCACCGTTCCGTTATGGAGCAGTGGCGCTTCAGTTTTTGTCTTTACGCTTTGTCTGAGGGTGTCGTTTATGGACGGGCCGTTAGAGCTTCTTGAACTCTGCGTAAATCTTGTCAGCAATCTCTTTCATCTCCTCTTCCGGGAGCTGCAGCTTGGGGTTAGAGAAGAGCATGTCCTTCTCTGACTGCATGGGAATGAGGTGGATGTGTGCGTGCGGAACCTCCAGGCCAAGCACAGCTTCGCCTACTTTGATGCAGGGGAATGCGTTCTTGATGGCAACAGCCACCTTCTTGGCGAACACCTGGTACTCTGCAATCTCGTCGTCCTCCATGTCGAAGATGTAGTCGACCTCGCGGCGGGGAATGACGAGAGTGTGTCCTTTTACGAGAGGGTTGATGTCGAGGAAAGCGTAGAAACGCTCGTTCTCGGCGCACTTGTAGCTGGGAATCTCACCAGCGGCAATCTTTGAGAAAATGTCCATAGTCGTAAGATTTTGCTTTCCGTATAGTGCCTGATGTCAGGCACGTGAGTTATTCTATTGTAATCTTGTCGATACGCAGATGGATAATTCCGCGCGGAATCTTGATTTCCACCTCGTCGCCCACCTTGTGGTTGAGCAGACCCTGTGCGATAGGAGTGGAGATGGAGATCTTTCCTTCGCGGAGATTGGCCTCGCTCTCGCTGACGATGGTGTATGTCATCTTCGCCTTGTTGTTGAGATTGGTCATCTCCACCTTCGAGAGAATCTGCACGCAGTCAGTGCTAAGGCGTGAGGGGTCGAGAATCTTAGCCTCGGCGATAGCTACTTTTATACGGTTTATCTTTTCTTCCAGATGAGCCTGAGCCTCCTTGGCGGCGTCATACTCGGCGTTCTCGCTCAAGTCTCCCTTGTCTCGGGCTTCAGCAATGGCGGCCGATGCCTTGGGGCGCTCTACAGACTCAAGCTGCTTGAGTTCGGCCACGAGCTTGTCGTAGCCTTCTTGTGACATGTAAGCCATAATTAAGAATCTTTGTTTTTTTTGTTTGTTTTATTGTTATGTATATGCTAAATAAAAAACCAAGAATTCCGACATTGGTCTTACTGCCGAAATTCTCAGTTCCTATTACGTCCAAAAAGTTATTCGTTTGCAAAGATAGTCAATTAATTCCATACGGACAAGTGTTTCAGTCTTTTTAATTTGCCCCTTTTTTTTATACGTCATAATGTTTGTAAGTTTCAAAAAAATTGTATCTTTGCATTGTCAATTAAGCCACTGCTGAAGTAGTGTAGCTCAAAAACGACTTATTCATATTTATAACACTTATAAAAACATTATTTATTATGGCATTTTTAAGTAACGAGAAACTCTTGATCGTCGGTGCAGGCGGCATGATTGGATCAAACATGGTTCAGAGCGCTCTTATGCTCGGTCTTACTCCTAACATCTGTCTCTATGACATCTACGAGCCGGGTGTACACGGCGTGTTCGACGAGATGCAGCAGTGCGCATTCCCTGGTGCAAACCTCTCTTATACCGTTGATCCTAAGGAGGCTTTCACAGGCGCTAAGTACATCATCTCTTCAGGTGGTGCTCCCCGTAAGGACGGCATGACTCGTGAGGACCTTCTCAAGGGTAACTGCAAGATCGCTGCTGAGTTCGGCGACAACATCAAGAAGTACTGCCCGGACGTAGAGCACGTAGTTGTTATCTTCAACCCGGCTGACGTTACAGCCCTCACAGCTCTTATCCACTCAGGTCTGAAGCCCAACCAGCTCACCTCACTCGCTGCTCTCGACTCTACACGTCTGCAGCAGGCTCTCGCCCTTGAGTTCGGCGTACAGCAGGACAAGGTGACAGGCGCTCACACATACGGTGGTCACGGCGAGCAGATGGCAGTCTTCGCTTCACAGGTGAAGGTTGACGGCAAGCCTCTCGCAGAGATGGGTCTTTCTGACGAGCGTTGGGAAGAGATCAAGCACCACACAGTACAGGGTGGCTCTAACATCATCAAGCTTCGTGGCCGCTCTTCATTCCAGAGCCCGGCTTACAACGCTGTTAAGATGATTGAGGCTGCTATGGGTGGTGAGAAGTTCACATTGCCCGCTGGTTGCTACGTTAAGTGCGACAAGTGTGGCTTCAAGAACGTAATGATGGCTATGCCTTCTACTATCGACAAGACTGGCGTTCACTTCGTAGAGCCTACTGGCACTGAGGAGGAGAAGGCAAGCCTCGCTAAGTCTTACGAGCACCTCTGCAAGATGCGCGACGAGATCGTAGAGCTCGGCATCGTTCCCCCAGTTGAGAAGTGGAGCGAGATGAACCCGAACCTCTAATCAAGGCTCTTATGCCTTAATCAAGGCGTTTAAATAACAGGCGCCCCTGACTTCCCTCTTTCAGGATGTCAGGGGCGCCTTTTCGTTTATATATACAACAACAAATCGTTTTATACAGAACAACAAACTTACAAATGAAACTATCTACTATAATCCTCACTCTTCTTCTTGGTGCCTCTTCTGTGACGGCGCAGACCGCCAAACCTAAATACCGACTTACCTGGCAGGACCATTATGGAAGGACAATATCCTTTTGACCGTCCTTACTATCTGCTCATAGACATGCAGACCGAAGGTTCGTGGGTGGGCAAGGCCATAAAGAGCGAGCTGCCCGTAGAGATGGAGATTGACTGGGTGAAGATGTACGACCTCGTGGAATAACATAGGTGTGCGTCCGAAATAGCTGATTTTTATACTAACACGCTCGTAATTCGGATTTTTTGTCTAATTTTGCACTAACTTTAAGCACACAATCCTATGAGTATAATAAAAGTAAAGGACAAGACCTTCAAGACCTCCATCCCTGAGGCGCAAATCCTCGAGCGTGTGAAGGCTGTCGCAGACCGTATAAATACCGATATGGCTGACAAGAATCCTCTCTTGCTTGCCATGCTTAACGGCTCTTTCATCTTCGCCGCCGACCTCATGCGCTACATCAACGTGCCGTGTGAGATTTCGTTCGTGAAGATGTCTTCCTATGCCGGAACATCGTCAACGGGCAACGTAAAGCAACTTATCGGACTGAACGAGGACATCAAGGGCCGTACGGTAATCGTCGTGGAGGACATCATCGAGTCTGGACTTACAATGAAGACGCTTCTCAATATGCTTCAGGAAAAGCAGCCGGAGGCTGTGCATGTATGCACGCTCCTGCTCAAGCCTGAATGTCTGGAGGTGCCCCTCGACATCAAGTACGTGGCAATGGAGATTCCTAACGACTTCATTCTCGGCTACGGTCTCGACTATGACCAGCAGGGACGCAACCTGCGCGACATCTATACAGTCGTGGAGGAATAACCCCAAAATACACAATAGCATAACATTATATAACTAATATAAGTAAATAAAAAGATGAAGAACATCGTAATTTTCGGCGCCCCGGGCTCAGGTAAGGGCACACAGAGCGACCTTATGATCGAGAAGTATGGCTTCAACCATATCTCTACTGGTGACGTGCTCCGCGCTGAAATCAAGAACGGAACAGAACTCGGCAAGACTGCCAAGGGATTTATCGACAACGGACAGCTCATCCCCGACGAGCTGATGATTGACATCCTCGCAAGCGTGTATGACAGCTTCGGCAAGGAGCACAAGGGCGTAATCTTCGACGGTTTCCCCCGTACAATCCCGCAGGCTGAGGCTCTCAAGAAGATGCTCGCAGAGCGCGGACACAAGGTGGCTGCCATGATTGAGCTTGACGTTCCTGAGGACGAGCTGATGAAGCGTCTCATCAAGCGTGGTCAGGAGAGCGGTCGTTCAGACGACAACGCTGAGACCATCAAGAAGCGCCTCGACGTTTATCACAACCAGACAGCTCCGCTCATCGAGTGGTATGCTGGTGAGGGCATCCATCACCACATCAACGGACTCGGCGAACTGCCCCGTATCTTCGGCGACATCTGCGCTGTTATCGACGCTCTCTAAACCAACGGTTTAGGCTTATATCGATATAGGCACATACATATTATTATATAAGACAGCCATTTCAAGGTCATCAATGAAGCCTTGGAATGGCTGTTTTTAGTTTTAAACTGAATTAAAGCCTTCCGAAAAGGGCGAAACAATCTAAAAAAGCACTAACTTTGCACCCATGATACAAAACAAGACTTCATTGAGCAGCAAGCAATATGCCGTGCCGTTCATCCTTATCACCTCACTCTTCTTCATGTGGGGCTTTGCTCGCGCCATTCTCGACGTGCTTAACAAGCACTTCCAGAACGAGCTGGACATCACCATCACACAGTCGTCGCTGATACAGGTGACCACATATCTCGGCTATTTCCTCATGGCAATACCCGCTGGTCTCTTCATCAACCGACAGGGTTATCGTCGCGGCGTGGTCTTCGGACTGACGCTTTTCGGACTCGGTTCGCTGGCGTTCATCCCGTGTTCCATGGCAAATACCTTCTATGCCTATCTTGTGGCGCTCTTCATCATCGGTTGCGGACTGGTGTTCCTTGAGACCTCTGCCAATCCTTACGTAACTGAATTGGGTCCGAAAGAGACCGCTACGGCACGACTTAACTTCTCGCAGTCGTTCAATGGTGTAGGCTCAATGTTCGCCACTCTCGTTGTCGGCAGCTTCCTTTTCCAGGGCTCAGGCGAGGCAGGAAACGGAGCAAGCGCCGTCGTTCCGTATACCATTATGGGCGTACTGGTGCTCCTCATTGCCCTTGTCTTCTCACGTGTAAACCTTCCTGAGATTGCACATGATGATGATGCCGAAACCAAAGAGGGCGGTCATAACATCTCGAAGCTCTTCTCCAACAGATGGTTTGTCTGCGGACTCATTGCGCTCCTCGCCTATGAGGTGGCAGAGATAAGCATCAATTCGTATTTCATCAACTTCGTTACGGGCGAGGGATGGATGGACGCACAGTCGGCTTCCACCATTCTTACCATCGGCTTGGGCGTATTTATGATTGCCCGTTTCATCGGAGCGGCAGTAATGAGTAGCGTGGCAGCAGAGAAGTATCTGCTCATCTGCGGCTTCGGAACGGTGGTCTGCATCACGCTCTTGCTTTGCGATCTCGGTCGTGAAGTCTCGATAGCAGCCCTGCTCGGCAACTACTTCTTCGAGGCTATCATGTTCCCCACCATCTTCTCCCTTACATTGCGCGGACTGGGTGGTCTGACAAAGAGTGCTTCGTCCATCCTGATGATGACCCCCGTAGGCGGTTGTGGTTTCCTCATTATGGGTCTTGCTGCCGACCACGCCTCCAGCTTCGTCCTTCCTTTCTTCATCCCTCTCGCAGGTTACGCCATCGTCATGGCATACGCATGGAGCGTAGTGAAGAAGACCAACTGATAAGTCAGACTTAAGAAAGATATAAAAATAACAGAAGCGCCACTTTAGTAATTGCTAAAGTGGCGCTTCTGTATACATATAGTTTACTTCTTCTCTACTTTCTGGAAGTTGCCGTTTCCGTCAATCACTTCGTACGTATCCACCGATACCTTCTTGCCTTTGATTGTGAGCACATCGAAGGAGGCGTTGCCGTCGCTGTCTCGCCAGGCATTGTTGACCTGATGGATTTCGTGTCCGCGATAGTGTTGTACGGAAGCCTCATGGGTGTGTCCCACGAAGAAGGCGGCGAGGTTATACTGCTCGAGGATGTCGAAGAGCTGCGTGCGCTGCTCCTCCGTCCACCATTCGAGCGCCCACTTGTCGAAGCCGTAGTGCTGTACGTAAACCACGGGGCGTCCGTCTGCGGCATACTTCTTCAGGTCGTCGGCTATCCATTGCATGTTGCTCTCGCAATAGGTGGTGTCGCCGGCAGCGAGCTGTCCGCACACGAAGTGCACTCCGCCGATGTCGAACGAGTAAGAGCGCGATGAGCGATGGATGTTCTTTATGCGTCCTGCGTTCTTCAGGTCCAGCAGGATGGAGTCGAGATAATGCAGATTAAACTCCATGCCGATGCGGTTCTGCTCGGGTCGTCCGTTCTCCGGCGAGATGTCGTGATTGCCGAAAGTGGGGTAGGTGTCGTAATGAATCTGCATATATCCCGCCCCTCGTTCCCAGCGTTGCCGGTAGAGGTCGAGTATTCTCGGGTCAGACTTGTCGAAAAGGTCGCCGGCGAGAATCACGCCGTCCAGTCGCATTCTCTCGCCAAGCGCGTTGATGGCAAGCACGTGATGATACTGGTCGGTTTCGGGCGGCATGTCGAAATGTAGGTCGGCGGCTATCACCACCGTACAGTTAGGCTCCTTCTTCTTCTCAGAGGCATATCCGTTTATGGCGGACAGTCCGAAGAGCAGCAGAGCTGCGAATAGCATTTTTGTTATCATTTCCTGTTTGTCTTGTCTTAGTGGTTTCAGATTACGTTGTTTCCTTCTTTCACTTCCTTCTCCACGCTCTCGCCGTTGCCCCATACGAGGGTAAGCTTAAACGGAATGTTGGAGTGGATGGTCACCTTCGGCTTGTCGTTCACGGAGCTGCGCTTTGCCACCTTGAACGAGATGTTGCCTTTCTCGCCGAGCGGATAGCGGTCGATGCCGTAAGCGTCCGTCAGCTGCACGTCCAGCGTAACATGATTGTCCTGGATGTCAGCGCGGATGCCGAAGATATACTCTATGAGGTCGGCGATGGGCGGCAGTCCGGTCCATCCCACGAAGTCCTTGCGTGCCATAAAGCCGGGCGAAGCGCTCTCCGGTGCATAATATTCCCAGAACGTACCGGTCTTCTTGTATACTTCAAGCACGTTGTTATAGTGATTCATGACGATGTCGTGGGCAAGACGTCTGTAGCCTTTATTGACAAGACCTGAGATAACCATGTAGTTGGTGCCGGGCCATACGCCTCCGACCCAATAGCGTCCGTTGGCCTTATACTTGGGATTGTCGGCTGCGAGCGAAGCCACGCGGTGCGGGCGGTTGAACTTGCACGTATCGTCCAGATGCTCCACCAGTCTGTCGAGTCGCTCTTTGGGCAGCACGTCGGTATGGAGAGCCCAGTAGGCATAGATGCCCTGCGTGGTGGAGAGCGAGTCGTTGGCAAACTGGTCGTACAGGAATCCGTCGCGTTCGCTCCACATATTCTTGTTGATGTAAGCCGTGAGGTTCTTGATGTCGTCCTCAAACTCCTCTATCTCCTGCCAGCGCTCCAGATAGAATCCCATCTTCAGCAGGATGTTAGCCACCATTATCTGCTGTAGGCAGGCGTCCAGCCATATCATGTGACCGTTGCTGTAGATGGTGTTATATCCCTCCGGCACGCGCGGCATGTTGTCCATGCCCGTTCCCCATCCGCTGCTCCAGTAGGTGCCGTTGCGCCACGTGCGGTTCAGCTTCAGCCACTTATAGTATGCTGCCAGCACAGGGAACACCTTGTTGAGGCGGTTGTCGTTGCCGAACTGCGTGAAGTAGAGCCATTCTGACCACGGCAGAAGGTTCGGTCCCGTGGACGTGGGGTCGTAGCGTCCGAAGCAGTCGGATCCGTCAGCGCGAATCTCTCGGCAGATGAATCCGTCGGGATGCTGCTTGGCGTAGAAGTTGTCCAGCGTCTTCTGGAACGGGAAGAAGCGGTCGCCGTATCGGCAGAACATCGTTATGAAGGCGTCGTCCCACATAAATATGTTGCCGTTGTATGCGGGCGAGATGTATGATGTCACGAAGCCTGAGTTGTCAAGCGGCTGGCATACGTTCTTGATGCCTATCTGCCACGCCTTCCAGTACATCTCTATCTCCTTCTCATGGCCTTCCCAATAGGGTGCGGGCAGCACTTTCTTAGCCTGCTCGAAGGAGCCTGGCTTCGGCTTCTCCACCTTCGTCGTGCGGAACGTATTCTCCGCCACCAGCGTCTGCATCACGTACGTATTCTTGTAAGGCAGCTTGTAAAGCGGCGAACCGGACGAAATGAGATTCTGGGCGGGCGACAGCATAGCGAAGAGCGAGGCTGTCAGGGTTATTATTGTTTTCTTCATTATTATAAATGTTATATTGAAGGTTCTCTCCTACACGATAGCCTTTCGTTTGCTTTATTCTCCCTCAGTCATAAGCTTCTTTATCTTCTTGAACACATCCGTATTCTCGAAGATGCCAGTGAAGTTCTCAGCTCCAGGACCGAAGGCATACACGGGCACCATTGCTCCCGAGTGGTCCTTTGTGGAGAAGCAGCACTCCACGCGTCCCTCGTCCTTGTTGCCGTTTACGAGTGTCAGGCCGCCTGTCTCGTGGTCGGCTGTAACAACAACGAGTGTCTCGCCGTCCTTGGCAGCCCACTTCATCACCTCTCCAATGGTCTTGTCGAAGTCGAGCGTCTCTTTCATAAGCAGGTCCAGCTGATTGAAGTGGCCGTAGTCGTCGAGCTGCGAACCTTCAATCATCATGAAGAAGCCGTTCTTGTTCTGGTTCATGAGGCTGATGCCCTTCATTGATGCACGCGCCAGAAGGTCGCCGCGCTCGTCAGGCAGGGGAGTGTCCTTGTCATAAGGCACGGCGAAGATGCGGCTGTTCTTGTCGTAGGCGAAGAAGTCGTCCAGCGTGCGTGATACGTGATAGCCCTTCTTCTGAAGTTCCTTGAATATGTCGCGACCGTCCTTGCGGTTGGTGAATTTCTGCGCACCGCCGCCGAAAACGAAGTCTACACCGCTTGTAGGATAATCGCCGACAAGCTCCTCCTCCTTATCGCGGTCGATGTTATGGCAACAGAAGTCGCACGGAGTGGCGTCCCACAGACGGCATGTCACAGCCAAGCCTGCGTCCTTGCCCAGCTCCTTAGCCACGTCTACGAGCGAAGTCAGCGGCTTGCCCTCTGGGTCGACGCCCACGGCATGATAGACGGTCTTAACGCCTGTGGCAAGCGAAGTGCCGCCCGAACCGGAGTCGGTCACCAGCTTTTTTACAGCCCAAGTCTTCGAGAGGCCCGTAGCCTGAGCGTTCTCCAGCCATAGCTTGCCGCGGTTGGCAGCCCAAGCTGTATAGACGTGCATGAGGCTCATGCCGTCGCCGATCATGAGTATGACGTTCTTCACCTTCTTGCCCTTCGGCGCCTGGAGCTTCTCCACGGCGTAAGGATGTTCGTATGTGAAGGTCTGTGTGGGCATGTTGTACTGTGCGTTGGCGCTATGTACGCAAAGCGCGAGTGCGGCAGCTGCGAAAAATTTCCTTAAAGTCATAGTGATGTGTAAAATTTGAAGATTGTTATTATCGGATAGATTGGTTTGTTTATGATTATTGCTATACAAAGGTAGTGGAATTTAGCTGGATTGCAAAGGGAATGTATGGTTTTTCTCGGGAAAAAGCGTTACATTTGCATATCATAATCTAACGATAAACAAATCATAAACTAACAGTAATAAATAGTAATAACACATGAAAAAGAATCTATTGCTTACTTTGTTCTTGCTGCTGGTTGTGGCTACGTCTTTCGCCCAGCGCCAGTTCAGATTCAAGGACGGAAAGTTCAAGGTGGTGCAGTTCACGGACATCCATTTGGACCCCAAATCGCCCGGATGCGACACCACGCGAAACACCATTCTGTCTGTCCTGAAACAGGAGAAGCCCGACATCGCCATACTTACCGGCGACGTCGTTACCGACAATCCCGCACGGAAAGGATGGGAGGCCATAGTGAAGATATTCGAGGACGCAAAGATGCCGTTCGCAGTCACTATGGGCAACCACGACGCCGAGCCGCAATACATGAGCAAGAAGGACATCTATGACCTCCTTATGCGTTCGCCTTACTTTGTCGGTTCGCACGGACCGGAGGGCATTCACGGACACGGACAGCACGTCATTCCCGTGTATGGTCAGAAGAACAAGGACAAGGCTGAGGCGCTGCTCTATTGCATCGACTCGAACGATTATCCCGAGACGGACGAGCTGGGACATTACGACTGGATTCACTTCGACCAGATTGCATGGTATCGTGAGCAGAGCAAGCACTACACGCAGCTCAACGCTGGCAAGCCGCTGCCCGCATTGGCGTTCTTCCATATAGCCCTTCCCGAATATCGCAATTTGATGAACCGCAAGGACACTTGGGGAAAGTGTGATGAGGGCGAGGTGTGCGCGGCTGACATCAACAGCGGTATGTTCGCCTCGTTCGCGGAATGCAAGGATGTGATGGGCGTGTTCGTAGGGCATGACCACGACAACGACTTCATCGGACAGGAGAAAGCCATCTGCCTGGCTTACGGACGCGTGACGGGAACGGACGCTTACGGCGGCCTGGTGCGTGGCGGACGTGTGATAGAGATGTACGAAGGTCAGAGACGCTTCGATACGTGGATTACCACTCCCGCAGGTCGTGAGTTTACCTATTATTATCCTTCCGGCATCACGTCCATAGACGAGGAGGGTCCTTACCTTCCGGCGCTGAACGTGAAGCCGACAAAGCATGGCGTCAACTATACGTACTATGAGGGCAAGTTCAAGAAGACTGCCGACATTGCCAATGGAGAAAAGGTGAAGGAGGGCGTGCTCCGCAACTTCATCATCACGGAGGCAAGAAGTGATGATCATTTCGCTTACGACTTCCGTTCGTACATCAAGATTCCTGCAAAGGGCGTCTACTACTTCGACATAGCTTCAGACGACGGCTCGCGTCTCTTCATCGACGGCAAGGAGATTATAGACAACGACGGTTCGCACAGTCAGGAGTTTGTGGCTGGCAAGGCTGCGCTCGACGCCGGTTTCCACGAGATGCGTATTTTGTATTTCGAGGACTATATGGGACAAAGCCTGAAGATAAAGATAACGGATAAGAACGGCAGCAGCATTCTGCCAGACGAAATGCTGTATGTGAAGTAAACAATAGGAATTGTTATGCCGAAAGGCTTATAATGTAGTCTTACTTCGGTCGATGTAAGCATGCGCATCAATTGATGTAAGCATGTGCATCGACCGAAGTAAGCATGTGTATCAGCTGAAGTAAGATGACTTTGCTTTGGTTTTGCTAAATTTTTGATTAGCTTTATTGTCTTATTTCAGAAGCTTTGTTATATTTTCAACATTGATACCGGTCATCTCCGAAATCTGTTCTTCTGTCATTCCCTTGGCGAATAGTGCTTTAGCCATATTGCGTAGCTGTTCGTTCTGCTGCGAAAGCTGTTCCTCTTGTTCCTTCAGTATTTTGTCTCGCTGCATGATGGCAGTGTCGCGATCCTCAATGGCCTTATAGTATTCGTCCTCGACGTTCATATCCTGTCGCATCTCTGAGTTGGCAGCGGCAGCTGTGAGCTTATGCAGCACGTACAGCATGTCGTTGTCGTCGGCATACTTGTCCTCGTCTATCTTGAGCACCTGCTGCGTGTTGCCCTCCACCTGGGTTTGGTCGAACACGCTGAGTACCTTCTCAAGACGATTGTTCACATTGCCGTGCAGAAGCGGTATCTGAACGATGATACTGTTATGGGTAAGGCTTTCTACGAAAGGCTCTTCGCTGCCTTCCTTCACGATGTTGCCGTTATAGTCGAACACGTCGTGATTGACGTACACTATCGGTTCATTTATATTTCCGACACGGTGTCCGAGGAGATATACAGCCACCATCGGGTAAGCAAAGCCTTTCTCGTCTTCTTCGCGTATGTTGCTCTTGTTGCTGTATTGCGCTCCGAGATACTGGCGGAAACGCAGCGTTTCGGTGTTGAGCCACGTCTTCTGCAGCTCAATCAGCACCACGCGGTCCTTCTCCACATCGCCTTCGCGCTCACGAACGGTAGCTGCAAAGTCAATGCGGAACATAGAGAGCGTGTCGCGTGTGGTGTTGCTGTATTCATGCGGACGTACCGTCACGTGCACCACTTCTTTCTTCAGCAAAGCCGACAGCATGGTCTTGGCTATGCGCTCGTCCTCCATGATGTATTTGAACACGGAGTCGTAAATCGGGTTGGCTACATGTATAAACATAACTTTCTGGTTTTATTGTTTTTACAAAAGTAGATAAAATATTCCGAATAACGAGGCTGTTGCATAAAAAAACTCCGCACGGCAATCTTTCATCGCCATGCGGAGTCTTTATCTGTAGCGTATCATTACGCTCGGTTTTCTTACTTGGTGTAGCCCTCGTTCTGCTTCAGAGCGCCACCCGACTTTGTGATTTCGGTTGACGGGTAGGGGAAGGCTATCATATAGTCCTGATATGTGCTCTTGTTCTGATAGTCCTCATAGTCGCCTTCTGTGGAGGTGCTGTTCCAGTCAGAACGGTCTGCATAGTGGCGGACACGTGGATGAGCGTTGAGCTCCTCCGATGCGCGTTTCTTTATTTTTGCGTCACCAGAGTGATACCAGCGCTTCAGGTCGTAGAGGTGGTCGGTGAACTCGAAGGCAAGCTCGCAGCGGCGCTCGTGATAGAGGTCGTCCCATGTGGCGTTGCCGGTGAGCGGCGTGAGGTGAGAGCGTGTACGGATGCGGTTGATGTCCGTGGCAGCCTTGTCTGCATGACCGGTGGCGAGGTAAGCCTCGGCGCGGAGCAACAGCATGTCTGCGAAGCGTACGAGCGGGAGGTTTACGCGGGCTGTAGGCCAGTTGCCGTTGGAGCTGACGTATGCCTTTGTGGCGTCCTCGTGCTTGAACGGATCCATATACTTGTTGATCATGAAGCCCGACTCGATGTCTGACGTAGAGAAGAACTTGCGTGTTTCGCCGAAGAACTGGAACTCCTGTCCGTATTCGAGGATGGAGCGGGTGATGCGGGCGTTGCCGGCACCGTCCTTAAGCATTTCCTTGAAGATGTCTAAAGAGGGCTTTATCTGGCCCCAACCGTTGTAGATGCCCCATCCCTTGTTCTCAAGGATTACGCCGGGGAATTCAGAACCACCGGGGGTGTCGCCACCGGTTCCGGCGATGCCGAAGAGATACTCCTTGGTCCAGTAGTTGGCGAAGTCTGAAGAGAAGACGTCAGCAAACTCAGGAGCGAGGTCGCGACCGTAGTCGCTCTCCAGAGAGTTGACCATCTTTATGACGTTCTCCCACTGTGTCTTGTCCCATGTTGCCCAGTAAGCGTAAACCTTGGCCTTGTATGCCACGGCTGCTGCCTTGTGTGCACGACCGCGGTTGTCGATGTCGTATTCCTCAAACTTGGGCAGGTACTTGATGGCGTTGTCGAGGTCTTTGATGATAAGCTTGTAGTTGTCCACTACAGACGCCTGCTGCTTGGGGATGGAGTTGTCGTATCCGCCGGGATAGTCCTCATAGCGTGTGAATGGCACACCCTGCTTGTCCGTGCCGTAACGGTAAGCCACGTAGAAATGGCTGAAGGCACGCATGAAGTAAGCCTCGCCGAGAGAACGCTTCTCCACATTGGTGAGCGACTTTGACGATTCCTTCTTCAGAAGCTGGTCGACCACCCAGTTGGAGCGCGACACTATGTTCATCAGACGCTCGTATGTGCCCTTCAGCGGACTCTCCTCGCCGGTGTACTGGAGTGTTGCGAGAGTGTTGTAGTTGCGGGTACGTCCCCAAACGATGTCGCATGCGCCACCCTGCTCCCAGAACATTTCGCGACCGAACAGTCCCTCCTGATGGATGGGGGCGTAGAGAGCGTCCACGGCGTCAATGGCCTGGTCGTCATTAGTGAAATATAGCGTCGTGGTAGGGTCGCCTTCCTTCTGTACGTCGAGGAAATCGCTACACGAACTAAGCAGTGCCGCAGAAAGCACGGCAGTCAATAAATATTTTGCTTTCATAGATATTGCTTTTTTGTAGGATTAGTAAGTAAGTTTCACGCCGAATGAGAAAGTACGTGCCACCGGATACTTCATAGCGTCCCATCCGCCACACTCGGGATCGATGCCCGTATAGTCGGTGATGGTGAAGAGGTTCTCACCGCTGACGTAAACGCTGAGGCGGCTGCTGCGGCTGTTAAGGTGAGCGCACTTGCGGAGAAGATTGGTGAGGTCGTAGCTTACGGTCACGTTCTTCAGACGCAGGTAAGAAGCGTTCTCCAAGTACCAGTCAGAAGCTGTAGAGAAGTTGCCGTTAGGATCGTTCTTCGATAGGCGCGGAATGTCAGAGCCGCGGTTGGTCTCGCTCCATGCGTCGAGGATGCGCGAGTCGCGGTTGAAGTTGCCCTCAACGTCAGAGAGAGTCATACACTTAGCCACGTTCATGGCCTTGGCACCTGCCACGCCCTGAAGCATTGCAGAGAACGAGAGGTCCTTCCATGTGAAGCCGCCTGAGAGCGAGAAGGTGTACTTCGGAGTGGCAGAGCCACAGTACTGGCGGTCGTCATCTGTGATCTTGCCGTCGCCGTTCTTGTCGATGAACTTCAGGTCGCCTGCCTTTGCGTTAGGCTGGATGCGGTTGCCGTCCTTGTCGACGTATGCAGCTGCTTCTGCGTCGCTCTGGAAGATTCCTGCGTTCTTGATAAGGTAGAAGGATCCGAGGGGCTGACCCTCTGCGTCCTGATAGCAGTAAGGAATGATGCGGAACGAGCCGTCGCCGGTCCATACGCCCTTGTTGCCTTCAGCGTCCTTCACGCCTATGTCGCTAACCCAGTTCTTCAGCCAAGAGAAGTTGCCGCTTACGAAGTATGACCAGTCCTTGTTGATGCGGTCGTTCCAGTTAATGGATGCCTCGAAGCCACGGTTGCGGACCTCGCCCTGATTGACGAGCATGGCGTCCAGACCGATGGAGCTGGGCCAGTTCATTGACTGTGTCTGGATGAGGTCGAAGGTGCGCTTCTCGTACCAGTCGAATTGCATAGCCAAGCGGTCGTTGAACATGTTGATGTCAAGACCGAGGTCGAACTGCTCAGATGTCTCCCAGGTAAGGTTGTTGTTGAGAGCTATAGAGTTATAGATGAATGTATCCCACAACTTGTTCTTCTCGACACCGTACTGTGCCTGCTCCTGCCATGAGTTCTTTGAGAGCAGAGCCGAGCGATAGTTGTAGCCGATGGAACCGAGGTTGCCCACACGGCCCCAAGAAGCGCGGAGCTTCAAGAGCGATACTACGTCATTCTTCGGGAAGAAGGACTCGTTGGAGATCTTCCATCCAGCTGTGACAGCGGGGAAGTCGCCGTGGTTCTTTGTTTTGGGCAGACGGCCGGCATAGTCGCGGCGCCAAGAAGCGGTGAGGAAGTAGCGGTCGTCGTAAGAGTAAGCCAAGCGGCCGATGAGCGAGACGTTGGCGTCAGGACCGGTGAGATAGTCCTTGGCGGATACTGATCCGGCGTAAGCGAGATACTGCAGGTAAGCCGACTCGTCAGCGAATGTCTTGCCGTTTACCTCGAAGCCGCGCACGTTGTAGTGGTCGGCGGTGGTGGAGAAGAGGGCGCCCACGGTGTGCTTGCCGAAGGTATTGTCATAAGTAAGCGTGTTCTCCGTCTTCCACTGGTCGGTGCGGTATGTGCTCTCGTCGAGAGAGTTGGCGCCGTCAGGCTTGCCCACCTCGTCACGACGCGGTGAGAACTGCTTGTAGTAGTTGGTCTGGAGATTGTATGTGAAGCGGCTCACGAACTTCAGTCCAGGAATGACGTTGCCGATCTCCAACGATGTGGTAGACCATGCGTCGTTGGTGCGGTTGAAGATATTCTTAGATGAGAGAGTGTTTATCGGATTGACAGCATCGCCGTGGATGTCAGCGAAAGATCCGTACGTGGCTATGTATTCGGGATCCTCCGTTGTGGTGCCTCCGAATCCGCTCTGTGTGAACGGGCTGTATACGGTGGCGCTGGCAGGCATGTAGATGGCGGAGAGGATAGGTCCGGTGTAGCCTTCGTTTGTGGCAGTGGTGCGGTTCTCCGTGTTCTTCCATACGAAGTCTTCGCTGATGGATACCCACTTGTTGAGCTGGTACTTGCCGGTGTAGTGGAGGGCGAGGTTCTTGTTGAAAGTGTAGCGCATGATACCCTCATCGTTGTCGTAAGCGAATGAGAGGCGGTTGGTGGATGTCTCGTTGCCGGTGCTGAGCGCTACGTTATGGCGCTGATAGAAGGCGGTGCGGAACACCTCGTCCATCCAGTTGGTGCGTGTGGTGCCCACCCACGGGTTCTTCGTAACGTCCCAACCAGTGGGCAGATTCATTCCTGCACTGGCATACGAGCGCTTGCGCATCTCTATTTCCTGCTCGGCGTTGAGCGGAGTGGGGAGGTTCATGGCGTTGCGGATGCCAACCATGCCGTCGTACGAGATGGATGTCTGGCCCTTCTTGGCTTTCTTTGTGGTTACGAGCACTACGCCGCCCGCTCCAGACTGTGCACCGTATATGGCAGCCGAGGCGGCGTCCTTGAGCACTACGATAGACTCGATGTCGTTAAGTGAAGCGATGGGAGCGCCGGGCACTCCGTCAACCACCCACAGCACGTTGTCGCCGTTCTGCGAGCCTTGGCCACGGATTACGATGTTGGGGTTGGCAGTAGGGTCGCCGCCGTCAGCAGTGACGGTCACACCGGCAAGCTGTCCCTGAAGCATGCCTTCTGTAGAGGTGACAGGGCGTACGGCCAGTTCGTCAACGTTGCTCACAACGCCGATGGCAGCCGAAAGGTCCTTCTTCTTTGTGGCTGTGCCATAACCGATGGCAACCACCTCGTTCAGCATTTTGCTGTCCTCATGGAGTGTGATGTTAAAGTCCTTGGCGTTCTGAATGGCCTTGAACGTCTCAGGCAGATATCCGATGTATGATACCTCTACGCTTGCTCCCGGCTTCACCTGCATGGCGAAGCATCCGTCTACGTCGGTGATGGTTCCGGCCTTGCCGCCTACCATCTTCACAGATGCTCCGATGACGGGCTCGCCATTGGCATCCTTTACGACACCCTTGATGGTTATGCTTCCATACTGCTGCATAAGCACCTCAGGACTCTTCTTGTAGGCAGTGCCAGCATAAGCCGAGGAGGAAAATGATAGCATGGAACATGCGGCGGCTCCGAAGAAGCCCCACATCCAATTCTGTTTAGAAAAACCTTTTCCCATGTTTCTTGATTTAAGTTATAAAAATATGATGTAGTTTTCTTGATATTTTGTTTTTAGTATGGTATGGTTAGGTATATCCACACGGTGCAAATGTAGTGATAATGTTCCGATTATCCAATGATTTGTTCTGATATTTCGGTTTGCACGCCTTTTTTATACTAATCGTAATGTTTATGAAATGTAAACTGGGGATAGCAGAAATACTAATGTAATGTAAAAAAATGAATGTTAACTTTGTAGTGACAAATTAATATGTTAACTTTGCACTTAGTAAAAAAACGATATATATAAACGTTTTATAAAAACTATTTTTTATACAATTATGGTAAACTACAAAGAATTGGGCTTGGTGAACACTCGTGATATGTTCGCAAGAGCCATCAAGGGTGGTTATGCTATCCCTGCATTCAACTTCAACAACCTCGAGCAGCTCCAGGCCATCATCAAGGCTTCTTCAGAGCTCAAGTCGCCGGTTATCCTTCAGGTTTCTAAGGGTGCCCGCAACTACGCTAACGAGACTCTTCTCCGCTACATGGCAGAGGGTGCCGTTGAGTATGCTAAGGAGCTTGGCTGCAAGCATCCTGAGATTGTTCTTCACCTTGACCACGGTGACAGCTTCGAGCTTTGCAAGAGCTGTGTAGACCTCGGCTTCTCTTCAGTAATGATTGACGGTTCTGCTCTTCCTTACGAGGAGAACATCGCCCTCACAAAGAAGGTTGTAGACTACGCTCATCAGTTCGACGTAACTGTAGAGGGTGAGCTCGGTGTATTGGCAGGTGTTGAGGACGAGGTTTCTTCAGACGTATGCCACTATACAAAGCCTGAGGAGGTTATCGACTTCACAAGCCGCACAGGTGTTGACTCACTCGCTATCTCTATCGGTACTTCTCACGGTGCTTACAAGTTCACACCGGAGCAGTGCACACGCGACCCGAAGACTGGCAAGCTCGTTCCTCCTCCATTGGCATTCGACGTCCTCGACGAGATCATGGAGAAGCTCCCTGGATTCCCAATCGTTCTCCACGGTTCTTCTTCAGTTCCCCAGGAGTATGTTGACATGATCAACGAGTTCGGTGGCAAGTTGCCCGACGCAGTTGGTATTCCTGAGGAGCAGCTCCGCAAGGCTTCTAAGAGCGCTGTTTGCAAGATCAACATCGACTCTGACTCACGTCTCGCATTCACCGCTGCTGTTCGTAAGGTATTCCACGACAAACCAGGTGAGTTCGACCCGCGTAAGTACTGCGGTCCCGCTCGCGACCTCATGGAGCAGATGTACAAGCACAAGATCATTGACGTGCTCGGCTCTGACAACAAGCTCGCTCAGCTCGACTAATCGAGTGGCTTGACCAAGCAACAAAACTAACAACGCGCCCAGAATCCGAAAGGTTCTGGGCGCGTTTGCTGTTTATAGGAATGTAAGCAAGGTCTATTTGGGAATATGCCATATTCTCATAGGTTAGCATTTGCAGCTGTAAATTGCAGTTTAATTGAGATTATAAATGAGCAAAATGTACAAACTGTAGGAGGCTATGGCGTCTCGCCATAGTTACGCACCCACGAACAGTTAATCAATAATAAGCTGATTGGCTTTCTGCTATGGGAGGCTGCGTGGCTACGGCGAGACGCCATAGCCTCCTAGGTTTGTCTTGTCTGCTTGTGAATACAGTCTTAATTCGTCTCACCGATAAATTCCTGTTTACCCATTCCTTTAACGTAAACAAAAAAAGAGATTGCTCGGTGAGGATGTATAACCCTCAACTGAGCAATCTCTTGTTATTTTAGTAATGATAAGTGTTCTGTCTGAACATTGCAGTTCTGTCTGAGAACCCTAACGACACCTTACTTGATGTTCATGATCTGTGTTGCGTTGGGATCGTCAGGACGAATCTCAAGCAGCTTGGCTGCCCAGTGCTTAGCCTCTGTCTTCTTGTCGTTCTGGATATAGTGAACGGCGAGGTAAGTGTAAGCTGTGGCGAGCTTGTTAACGTCAGAATCAGTCTTGTCTGCCTTTACCTCTACCAGTTCGGCGAGCTTCTTGTAGTAGGGGAGAGCGAGACCAGCCTTTACGTCCGGGTTGATGAGGTGGTAAACAGTGGCCTGCTTGTTGACAGCGTAGATGGCAGCATAGTCAAACTTCTCTGCAATCTTGCCGTACATGTCGGCAGCGTTCTTGTAAGCAGCGTCCTTGGCTGCGTCTGTTGTAGCTGCTTCAGCCTGCTCCAAATAGATGTCTGCGAAGCTGTCGTAGTCCTTGTATGTGATTTCGTCACCCATTACCTCTAGATACTTGTTGTAAGCGGCTACAGCCTCATTGAACTGCTTGCTCTTTGAGTAAGCCATTGCGATGAGCTTGTTCACTTCCTTGTTCTCAGGGTCAACCTCTGAAATCTTCTTGTAAGCGTCGACAGCTGCCTGTGTGTCACCAGTGTTGATGAGAGCGTCGGCATAGTAGCTGTAGTCTGCAGCTGTGTACTTGATGGTGTCGGTAGCGGCGAAGAGATTCTTGCCGTATGTCACTGCCTCTGTATACTTCTTCAGCTTGTCAGCTGCGAAGAGACCGATACGGTTGAATGAGCTGTACTGCGGATACTTGTGGATACCTGCGTCTGCGAGGTTCTGAGCCTTCTCGAACTCGTCGAGTACGTATGCTGTAGAAGCATAGTCGAAGAGGATGTAGTCCTCAAGAGTAGAAGGATCCTGCACCTTGTTGTAATAGTTCATTGCCGACTTCAACTGGTTGTTTGAAGAGTACATATAACCAGCAGCTGCATCAACAGGATAGTCAGGCTTAACAGAGCGGAGCTTCTCAAGCATAGCTACTGCACCCTGCGGGTCTACCTTCTGGTAAACACGGGCGTACTTTACGTATGCAGAGGGTTCCTGCGGAGCCTGCTGTGTGGCCATCTCATAGTAAGATGCTGCTTCACCACCGTTGTCCTCTGCTGAGGCGATGTCGCCGCGGAGGATATAGCCAGCTGCGTCGTTCTTGCCGAACTTCATAGCCATGTCGGCGTAAACCTTAGCCTGCTCATAATTCTTGGCTGTGAGGAAAGCGCGTCCGAGACCTGCAAGAGCTTCTGCGTTCTTCTTGTTGGCCTTCATGAAGTCCTTCACCTGAGCC
>ERZ1031798.34-NODE-34-length-35252-cov-7.959855_pt1 | contig 35252 bp, 40 predicted proteins | sample MGYA00517882_ERZ1031798 | MGnify/ENA primary metagenome ERZ1031798 (study PRJEB33719, sample SAMN04261244) | wastewater metagenome | biome: rural village; feature: human; material: feces | host: Homo sapiens | place: El Salvador | collected 2013-01-07 ...
GCACTACTATAAAGAGTACAAGCCATCGCAGGTCGAATAGTACTTGTATCAATTCTGCATAGAACGTGCCACCTATAATAGCTCCGCTTGTGGTGACTAATGGGTTAGCATTGCTTGTGCTGATTGGGTTTGTCATAAGCCAAGTTTCGTTTTAATTTGGTCTAAAAGTTGTTTGTCGGCAGCAGACATTAAGCCATCATTGTTTGCAGTTGCGGTGGGTATAGGGTCTGTATGTTCCTTATTGAACGACAAATCGAATTGGCGTAATACATATTTATTTTCTCCGCTATCCCATTGTAATCTATCACCGAAAAGACAACTCCAATCTTCTGCATAGCTGATTTCTTGGCGAGTGCCATCAGTGAAATAAACAGCACGTTGAAAAACCTTTGATTTGTTGAAGATTATTTGTCTACAATAATCATTTTCAACATTTTGCATCATTGTAATGCTCATCGCACCATCAGCATACGTGCAATGTACGTGTACAATATTAGAGTTGCTTGATATTTCAATAGCTTTAAGCGCATTAAGAGCCGCTTCCTCCGATTCAAAGTTTCCGAGGTCACGCGCATAAGCAGTTAAATTATCAAGCTTTGTCTTATCCTCTGCTGTCATTACACCTGCCTTAGCACTTGTTGCTTTAGAAATTGGTGTATCATACGCTCCACCATTTGCAAAATTCAGATAGCGTAAATTAACATATTCTGCTGTACTTAGCTCCTCTCGAATGAATCTAAAGTTTACTCCACAGTCTTTCATTCGTTGTCCCCATTGCCACGGTAAAAGTCCGTCTTGATAACATGCGCCACCATCACTACCCATATATGGTATCATATACTGTGATGTTTGATGTGCTTCATTATCATGGTCATAATGAGTATTATTATCAGCACCCCATCTTTTCCAACGAACATATATTCTACCATTTTCTGAATAAATCCACCAGTTACATGACGCAACACAGTTTTTATCAGCATCAGTACCAGTAGAATAAATGTAGTTCTTAGTTGTTCCTTGCGTACCACTCTGTGCAGTTGGTACATTCAATGCCGTGAGCAATTGTTGTAGCGTGATAGTTTGTGCGTTGTCTGTGCTTGATTGCCCTGCAACGACCAATCGCACGTCCAATCCGCTCACACTCGCTGCTGCTTGCAATTCGGCTAATGCTTCTGAGAGTTTTTTTGTTTCCATGTTATTTGTTTTTTGTATGTTTGCAATGATTGTAATTTATGGTGCGCCTTCGGGCGCGCTTTTTTATCATTCGCCCATTGGTTTTTGGTAAATTGGTGGTTTGATAATATTATCTGTCTGTATCTGCCACCCATTACCAGGCTTTAGCGTACCATTGATCTTTATATTAAATAAAGCACCGTCATATTGCCAATAGAATTGTCCGTCTGAGTCGACACACATAGTAAGTATAATCATGCCTTTGCCTAAATTTAAATAGGTCGTGAAGTCTGTTTCACCTTTTTTGGAAAAGCGGCCGTATAATTTAAATTCTTTGCCGAGACTATCAGTGTCTGTCATGTTGTTATAAATAATAAACTTGCAGCCGACAAGCGAAAGAGCTTGTTGAATTTCTTCATCGCTATCTCCGTAAGGTGGTAATTGCCAATATTTGTAATATTTTGAAGTCTTGTTATTTCCGTCTGTTTCAGTTACCGTTTCTGGCAAACTATTGACATAGATGATGCTTGATAAATTGGGGATTATAGGGTAAGCATATTTATTGTATTTAATAGTTCCCAGCCCCGATGTACTTTTAACCCTTAATTCAAGGTAGTCAGCCCAATTACTCGTGTTAATTACCGTTACCGAGTTAAGCTGCATACCCGTTGTAATGCCGTTAAATACACCTTTGTCAGCATATATTGTGCCTTTAAAAACGCCTTCATCGGCATACACCTTGCCTTTGAAGTAGTATTGTTGGTGTACTGGGTCGATTGCGACTTTCAGAATGTTGTGGTCTAATGCGTACAGACCTACGACTGTATTGCCACCTATCTGCAATCCGTTAGACGACATAAAGCACCCTGTATAAGTGTTGTCAATCTCTTCTTTCTTGCCGAAGAACGCGTTACCACTTGCGATGTAATTGTCACCGCTCATGGTGTAGCCGTTGAAGGCTTTCATCCAGTCGGGCAAAGAGACGGCTTTTTTGTCCATTTCATTCAAGCACCAATCCGAAGCGTTTTTGCCCAATTCAAGCTTTACTTGATTGATAGCGATAAAGTCACCGCTTGTGCCTATTGTTGCTCTGAATAGCAATATAGGTGAGGAGTAAGTGCCGTCCGTGCGGACGCGGAAGGTGTAGATGTGTCGTACCCATTCTGAGGTTAGCTGCCACGTGTGGCGCCCGTCATTGTAGAAAGTCGTTTCTTTCACTCCGTCAGCCATTGGCATATCTGCGCTTGCATCAGACAAGACGCGTCCTCCATAATCATATACGTATGTATTGATACTACCTGAGCCACGTGAGTAGAAAGATAGCGTGTACCATTGTCCAGATACGATTGTTGAGCCTAACGATTGCGAATAAAAGTCAAACTCGCGCTCGCTGCTTCGCCATGCGCACAAAGAGTTGATACCACAGAACGTCTCCATGTTGGACGGTGTTGCCATGCGGATAAGCTGCGCATCATTCTGAATGTAACCGTCAGCTGTTAATGCTGATCCACCTCCGTATGGCCTACCCAATGTGACCATTGAAATGTCTGCTTGCGAGCCACTTGTTAAACGTACCAACACGTATTTTGTACCACTAAGGCTTGATTTTGTACAGAATGCTATGTAATGTCGTCTCCACGTTGAGGTCAACGCAAATGCGGCACTTGCGTCACTTGGAGAGCCTTTTGCGTCTCCGTCAACGTAAATCGTTTGTTCGTTCGTGTCGGGATAACAATATACGGTAGCAGTACCAGAGCCACGCATTGTAATGCCTATAACGTACCACGTCTGAGGGCTGAGCAACTTTGTTACATCATATCGGAACATGTCCGTCTGTGTTGATACCGAAGCGGAGAGCATGTCCGTATCACCAACTGCTGCTCCCTCGTTTAATGTGCCATTAATTGTAGCGAGCGATGAGCGGAAATTGAGCCACGTGCCAGCGTAGTTCTCTGCCTTTGGCGCGAAGTCGGTATGCACGAGTAGGTTGCTATGTAGGCTCGTTCCGTCTGCTCCGTCTTTGCCGTTCGTACCGTCCTTACCATTCCAAACGACAGGAATAGTTTTTTGTGCAACTTCTACCTTGTCAAGGTAGAGTTTAAATTCTATTCGTGTTGCGCGAGTAGCCACAAGCGTTGCCGTATCTCCTGTGCCTTCTTGTGCTATCGTAGTGCCGCCAGAGCCGTCATCGGCATATATGGCCCACTTCATTTTACCTCCTGTAAACTTCGTAGATTTTAAGCCTTGCGTTCTGTATGCTTCAACGGTAATCGTCTTTTGGCTATAAGAGGGTGTCACCGTGCCTTGTTGTGTTCGCGATATTGACCCAACGGGAGCAAGAATGTAGTAGGCAGCTCCGTCATCGCCTTGTGGGCCGCGAGGGCCTTGCGGTCCAGAAGGACCTTGTGGCCCAGAAGGACCTTGTGGCCCAGAAGGGCCTTGTGGCCCAGAAGGACCTTGTGGCCCGTTAATACCGTCCTTACCAACGAAGCCAAGCAATTCTGTAGCTATAACCTTATTACTACTATCAATTGTTTGTCTCCATAAATATGTGCCTTGCGCTATATTTGTCGGGAATGTTTCACTCCAATCACTATTCGGTGCAGTCGTACCCGATGTGCTTGTGGCATACTTATACGTAAAAGTTGGTATCTTACCATCTTTACCAACGAAGCCAAGCAGCTCTGTAGTCTCAGTGCCATCGGGATAGGTTGTGCGTTTCCAAATGTACTTACCTTGAGCTATATTAGTTGGGAATGTTTCACTCCAATCATTCGGGGCGGTAACTCCATTGTCGCTAATTGCATATTCGTATTTAGATTGGCTCTGCGCTCCCCACTTGATAACTACATTGCTACCGATAGTCACTGTTCCTTTGCCGTCATAGGAAATCGCGCCCTTACCGAGTTCAAATGTCCCGTCTGGGTTAAGTGTATAGTGTACTTCTCCACTTTCTGACTGTGACATAACACGTCCATTCTTGCTATATAGGCCGAAACCGCCATTTGGTAAGTCTCCACCAAGGCGACAAGCTAAACAACCGTCAAAAGACTTAGAATGAATGCCTGTAAGAATATCAAGAGCGGGTTGTCCTTTTCCGTTAGCGTGAATGTAGATTGCGCTTTGTCGCGTTTTATCTATTTCGTTACCATACTGCACGATTTCGTCTCCAGCCGAAGGTAACGACATAGAAGATGTGCTTTCGCTTACATAGTCTGCTTTCGTGCCGTTGTCTTGATTGATAACACCTTTAAATTCAGATTTGCTTATAGCTAAAACATTTTGATGTCCATTTCCATTATCTCCCAAAAAATTAACCTTAACCCAATAACCTTTTAGCCCATTGCCAGTCCAACGTTGACAACGGATAAAATCTTTCGCTGCAAAGCCGCCATATCCATGCGTTTCTTCTCCCTCCATGATAAGGTAGTAATTAGTACTATCTGATTGCACTTCCTTTACCTTACCGCACGCTTGACTGATGCCCAATGAGCCACAGATAGCACGTATTTGGTCTATAATTAGTTCATGTGCAATAAGGCTCTCACGAATTTTCAAACTATCCAATTCAAGGATATATTTTCCATTCGCGTCTTCTTGCATTTTCCAACCATACCCACCAAAATCGGACATATAGTGTTCAGCCATTTCTGGCACTTTTTTGCCGAGGGCATTCAGCACAAAATTACCTGTTGCTTTTGCCGAGCCTATAAATCCGTCAAACCATGTTGATAAAAGTCTTGCCATATTTTTATTTTAATAATATTCGCAAATTCCGTCCGCTGCTGTTGCAGTTCCGTTATTAGAACCTTTAGCACTAATCCCAGACAGGAAGTTTATATTACCGAAAGCATTTTGGTCTTTCTGTTTTGACAGAAATTCAAATTGCGCTCTCAATGCAGAATAAGTATTCGAATCACTTGCTTCTGTTTTATCTTGTCTCTTGATTAGATATACAGAACCTCCTCCACTTGTTGTCTGTCCAAGATATTGCAATCCTTGTGTTCCTATCGTAGGAGATGTTCCACTAATTTGCTTTTCTAAATCTCCAAGGCGAGAATATTCTGCCTTCTCACCAACTTTGTAGATAGGACTATCGAAAGGTATATCCATTTTCTTTTCGTAACCAATAACACGTGATGCACGTTTACCAGAACGAAAGAAAGCACCATTATATAACGTTATCCGTCTTCCAAGGTCAAAATCCCATGTCATATCAGGATTAAGTTCTTTTCCGCTGTTATCTGTAGTTATTTCGTTTCCGTCTTTGTCTATTAGGTGAAAACCATTCTCATCAACAATAAACGTTTCAATATTCCTTCCGTATGCAATATCACTGAATAGCGTACATTCATACGTATTCGGGTCTATTGCCATTTTCTTTAATTCTTTTGCAGTTTCCGTTGCAAGCTCGTCTTGAGCATTCTTTATAAGCTCTTCGTCAAGTCGCGTAACATCCCAACCTGTAAGAATAAATTCATCACCAACCTTCGGATACATTGCGCCATTGGGTAACATTAAGCCACCATCAAATTGTTGTCTTAGAATGCGAAAATATGTATGTTCAACGACATTCGTATTATCTTTTTCAGGAGGTGTTTCGCTTGAATTATATTCTGTTTCAAAAGTAAGGCCAGTGAGCGCTCCCGATTGAAATTTAATCTTCATATTTTCTCCGTTTTGCAGCTGCCATTCTTCGTTAAACGTGAAATCTGAAGTTTGAATGTAGTACTCAGTATATTTTTCTCCTGTTGGTGTCTTACCGTCATCACTCATTACGTTTTGCAGCTTGTCATTTACTTTCGTAATGGTTGTTTTTGTCCGTGGATATATATCATCGAAAACAAGAACTTTTTCAACAATTTCAGCATCGTTTTTCGGTGTTTCTATATCAATATACCCTGGACTCGCAAGTGGCAAATGAGTATCTGACATTTGTTTAATGGTTTCGGCATCTTGACTGTTTGCTTTAAACCACCATGAAGGCAATTTGTTTGTTATAAGGTTTTTGATGCGATACGTATCGCCTTGCTTAGGCAATGTTGTTTCACCGTCTTCCCACCTAAAATTAAACTCACCTACCTTTGTTGAAAATATGGCCGAATTACTTGCACTTTCAATACCATTTGCATTAACGTTTGCAAGTAAAGAATGTATCTTGTAGTATTCAGCACTTGTTCTAACACACAATTTTGTACCTTCAGAAACTGTAATTTTACCTTTGTAGTCATCTGAATACAAAAACACTAAATCAATTAAGATGTAACACTTTTGTTTCTTTGTTATATCCAATTCATCGAAAGGAATATATACAATAGCGTTTTGATATGTCCCCGTTGGATTAATATCTATCTTTTGATTTTTAATTGTAGTTTTATAATATTTACCGTCATTTTCTTGTTGGAATAGAAAAATAGTTGTTATTGCACCATTTATTGTTGGCACTTGATTATAATCGTTTCTTTCGCATAATATACGTATTGCAAATCTATCCTTGTTGCCGTAATTATCAAGTGCGTATAACTTGTCACCCAACTTGTATTCGTTTACATCAAGTTCAAATATATTAGATTTTATCTGTATGAAATCATATTTATTTTTTTTAGTGTCAATCAGTTTTCTTACTGCACTAAATTCTATTCTTTCATAATCGAAGACCTTTGTCTTTTCGTAATCTTCAAAATAATCCGAATAAATATCTTTATCGAACTTGAATGTTTTATTTTCTTTATCAACGCTTACAACACTAAAATCTACTTCACCTTTATTCCAGTTAGGAGGCATATTACGTGACGAGCCAAAGGCGTACACACGTGTAGCATGTTCGCCTTCACTTTTAGAAGAAGTCATATTTACGACATTCTTCCCAAGGATAAAATCTACATTCGTTTTTTCTGCATCTTGACATTTACCGAAATGCACGAAATTATCAGTTACCCACCATTCAGTATCCCATTCTTTCGCAATCTGATTAAGTGCATCAATGTAGTTAGTTGAATTGTAGCTCAATGTTTTTACTTCATCAAGGCCATCATCAATTAAATAAGTGAAATCAGTATCATTATTAAATGTAAAACCTTCAAGTTTCAAACATCGTAACAAACAAATTACTTGCCATTTAAGATTTGCAGTTAGCGAGAAATTTGTTTCGCGCGTATTCAATGTGTCTGATTCTGGCTTATATTTATAGATACGCAATTTCCATGCATAGTAATAAGCATCAAGCTTTAATTCATAATCATAACCACCTTTATTTTCGTTATAGGTAGGATTTTGAATTGTTGTTACGACATACTTCTTCCCTCTCCATATTGCGAAAGAACCAATTGGAAAATAAATGGGGGTAACAAGCGAGAATTTTAACGTTATACTATCTTCTTTCATCAACTCGCACTTTTCGATACACCCTTCATAAATGGAGGGCATATCATAAAGTAACTCGTTATTAGCATTATAGATTGATATGTTCATAAGTTAATCCTGTCTTGTGGGTTGGGTTCATAGAACTTTATTTGTATCGTGCAAAATTTGTTATTAGTGTAGTCAACAATTTCTGTTACCTCTCTAAATACAAACTTAAAGCCTAATCCTAACTTATTTGCATTGAACTTTATAATTGTCGATGATATTAAATCATTCAGAAAAGATTTCCGATTAGACAACATTTCTGAACGTGTTTTCCCCTCAATTACGAAGGATAAAGACAATTCGCGAGATGCAATCTTTATTGGATAATCTTCTGTTATAACAACTCTATCGCCATGTTCAATCCTACTTGTGTTCTTAACTATTTCCTTTGCTTGCAGGCCTTGCAAGAGCGTTTTATACGCTCCTTTTACAAGACTTGCTCCATAGCACAGAAATAAATCGTTATTATTTATTGTTGCCTGTCCTACCATTGTTTTTATATATTTCTCGTGTTCTTTTCTATCTTTTGCAAGCGTTCGCTAATAACAAACAACTCATTCGTATTCTTCTCAATGTTAGCAAGATGAGTAACCGAGGTCTTCTGAATATTAATTGATTCATCGTACCAATTGTTTCTTTGCGTTTCGATACTGATAAGCATTAACATTGAATTGTTTACATTGTCAAGTTTTGCTGTATCTAATAGTTGTTGTTCATGAATGCTGTATAGAGCTTCCGTCTGTGCTAATGCACGTCCGCTGAGTTCCTCAATACTTTCTTCACTTGCAGTAGCAAAGCCTTTTTTCTGTTCTCCGCTACTTGCCGCGTTTCCTTGTCCGATAGAATTTGCTAAATCTTGACGCTTATGGAAAAAATTATTGCTTGCTTCTGATATTTCTTGTCTGAATTGCTGTGCGTGTGTTTCACTAATCTTTCCACCGTCAGATTTAACGGCTGCTTGATAGCGATTAACGAAATCTTCAGTCCATTTCTTAACTTCATCGCCCATTTGATTTTCGATTAGTGCTTTTAGCATATTATTTTTAAAGTCACTAACGAAATCATCTGCGCCTTTGCTCATATCACTTAATGCTGACATAAAGTTTTGGTACATATCATCAAACTTTATACCTGTCAACTTTTCAAGTGTCGTTTGTTGGAAATCTTCCGTGTTCTTTTTGCATTCAAGCAATGTTTCAAGATAGCTTTGCATATCTTTATCCATGCTCCCCCAAAACTCGCCATTTTTTGCGCCTTTAAGAGCAAGCAATTCTTCGTACGAATAATCTCTTAAGTAAAAATCCTTTGCTTGCGTTATGCTCACACCTGCCAAACGAGACCATTCATCATAACCTCCAGCCTTTCTTATTGCTTTGTTATTTTTATAGCTATTGGAATGATGGCCAATCTCGCGGATTTTAAGGTATGTTTGCATCAATTTTTTAGCACTCGTTTCTTCCGATTTGTATAGGCTTTCAACTTGTTCTATAGCTTTAACCGCAGCATTACCAAACGACATGTTAACATATTCGCTCTTCTTGCTGATAAGGTCGTCCCATATACCAGAAAGTCTATTGTAATGGTCAACTTCTTTCTCCCATGCAGCAATACCATTATCATATCCAAAGAAACCACCAATACTTTGCGCAAGAGATTCAAAAGCATTACTAAGATGTAAGATTACGCCAAAGAAATCGCCACTTTTAAGTGAATCGAATGCAGCTGTAGCTTCTTGCGAACTTTCTGCAAATTTTTCCATGCCTTTCGCAAATTGCGTGTTGCTGCCTATATATTTCTTCGTTAATTCATTAAGAGATTGTACATTCTGATTTACACCCTTAATAATAGCATCTGTCGGAACGGCACTTTTGCCCATTTCAGCTTCAGCTCCTTGCAACCCTTGTCCAGCATTTTGCATTGCACTGGCTGCTTGACTTGCTTGTGCTGATGCTTGTGCAGCAGCATCACTTGCCCCCGTAAATCCTTTAAATAAAGAACCAAAGCTATCTCCGAACTTAGAAGTATCAACACCGCTTTGCTGCAGGACTTGCAAGGCTTGTTGTTCGTCCATTCCTTTCAAATCGTCCGCTTTCATCTTACTACCTTGCAATTTAAGATAGTCATTCAGGTTCGTTCTTCGATTATCAAGGTTTTCGTCTGCTATTTTTTTGTTGTGTTGCGCTTCTTCGTTCTTTAAAACAGCGTCATCATATATTCCTTTTTTCTCTTCGTGATTTTGTCTTAATCTTTTTTTCTCAAGATTATTATTCCATAACGTTCCAACTGCACCACCTACCCAAGATGTTTTATTCTTATCAAGTTGTTCTTGAACTTTGGTATATTTATCAACTAATTTAGATTTATCACTTACGCTGAGTGTATTATCAGTGTCAAGGATTTCTTTTAATTGTTCTTTTACGCGTTCAAGTGTATCACTACTTAATTTGCTAAGATTACCAAAAGCACTCATCCAATCAAATGCTTTTAATTTCTCAGCTGCTTCTAATGTCTGAATTGCTGCATCACGCTCGCGTTCAAGACGCATTTTAAGTGGGTCTTCATCAGATAAATTGATAGTATCATGCTCAAATTTTTCATTGATTGCAGCAACCTTTTCTTGGAATGAGCCATATTTTTGCACATAATCATTCCATGCATCTTTTGATTGTCTAACCCAATCAAGTTGCGCTTGAACACGACTCTTCAACTTATTTAATTCAGCCTTATCGGCTTCATTGTCAGATTTCTTTATTAGTTCATCAATGCGCTCAATATCGTTTAGTAATTTGTTTATTCTGTTACCTTTTTCGGCTGCTTGCTTGTCGTATTCATTTGATAATTCATCGCGGTCTGTGCGTTGTTGCTTTTGAGAAGTAAAGATTGATAATTGGTCAAAACGACTGTTTATATCATCAATCGCTTTGCTATCAACCATTGTATTTTCGTCCCATTTTTGAGCCTTGCCGCCCTTACTCTTAACAAGAGCTTGTATTGCATCAAATTCGGAACGTTGACGCTTCTTTTCGGCCTTTATCGCTGCTTCTCTTTGTTTTTCGATTTGTCGCAGTTCATCTTCGTTTTGTTCTTCTCTTTCAGCACGAGTACGAGCATAGCCATCACGCATTGCCGCAATTTTAGCCTTTATGATTTTTTCTTCTACGCTAACCGCGGCATTTGTTCTTTCTTGATTGTTAGTATCGTAAGTATCGTAAACTTTTTGCTCTGCTGATGAAATCTTATTATCTTGCTTCACTTTTCTTTTTGCGTCTGCAGCTGCTTTTTTAGCCGCTGATTTTTCAGCAGCTTTCATCGAACGCAAATTTGCTGCTTCCATGCGTACAAGCATACTCATTGATGCAATACTTTGTGCTTGTGTTTGTGCAAGTCCCATACGCGCTTGTCTTTCAGCCTTCAAGGCCGAAAGATTTCTAACGTGTAATCCGTTAATCCTTTTAAGATTATCGTATTGCTTTCTCTGTACATCATATATACCATTCTCGTGCTTTATTTGCCCTGTCTTTTGGTCTAAAATATCACGGCCATAGTATTTCTGTTGTTGCAGTATCTTAGCTTGTTTAAGCAAATCATCTTTTTCTTTTCCAGTTGTTTGACGTGCTTTATTCTTTAAATCATTAACCTTGGTGTCAATCTGTAGACCGCGCTCTTTCGCTTCATCGGCTTCTTTTGACAATTTCAAATTTTCAGTTGCACCTTCGGCTGCAGCCATTGCATTTTTACCTATATTGCCAAAAGCATTTGATAGATCTTTCGATAATTCTTTATCAGAAAAAAGTCCATAGATTATTTTAGCACCTAATTTTGCGGCTGAAATCTGTGTTTTTATGGTATTCGTTATAGAAGAAATACTATCTTTAACACCTGTCCCCATCTGCGATATACCACTTGTTATAGATGTCCAGCCTTCTTTAATTTCACCTTTTATGATTTGCCATACACCCTTAAAAATAGTACCAAAACCGACTGTAAGATTTTTTACTGCACTGAATGCACTTTTAAATGTGTTTACAAAATTTGTTGTGAACTCGTTGGTTATAGTGTTTGCTCCAGTAAATACCTTAAAGAAGTACTTACCGAATGCAATAACAATATCTGTAACAGATTGCATAATACTTCCCAAGAACGCTGAAACTTTAGCAAGTATTTTTTGTCCTTCAGCACTCTTGTTAAGATACGTATACACGCTTTTTAAGACAAAGACGATTGCTGCTAATACCGCGCCCAATGGTGTTGCAATAAATCCAATCGCAGATTTAGTCATAGCACTAAAACCTTTTATGGATTTAGTGAGTGGAAGACCCATTCCGTCTATAATATCTGTAAATTGCGATATAGCTTGTTTGCCTTTATCAGCATCACCTCTCAGCCAATTGCCAAACCTATCACCGAACATTGAAAAGCGGTCTTTCAGTCTTCCCCATGCAGTGCTTTGATTTTCCAATCGTTGTTCTATTTCGGGGGTTTTGTTCGCAAAATCAGTTAGCTTTTTTTGTGCATCTTCTGCGCTTTTTTGAAATTCTTCTAACTTTGATTTTGCGTTTGTTAGTTGTCCTTCAAGGACTTGTATCTGTTTTGCGGCTTGTGTAGCCGAATCCATATCGCCAGCCTTTGTTGCTTGCATCATTACTTGCTGCAAGTTTGCAATTTGTCCTTCCAAACTTCCAATAAGGTTTTTTTGCTCATTGAATGCCGTTTGTGATGCTGCAAGGCTACGAGCATACGATGTCGAAACTTCATCAATCTTGTCTTTTACAAGTTGTGTCTTTTCGGCAGTTTCTTCCGCACCTTCATTAGTGTAGCGAGTTTCGATTGTTTTTGTTATTGTTGCTTGTCCTTCATCGCCTTGTGTTTGCGCTTGTGAGCCTTGTGCGCCTAACTCATTAATGCCTTGCTGAGATAATGTAACACTCGCTTGGAAGGCATCAAAAGAGTCTTTTAATGCCTTCACTCGTTCTTCTGCTGTCTGCGCGCCTTGTGTTACTTTTTCAAAAGAAGGGTTTGAATTTTTTGCTTCTTGGTATGCTTGTGATAACTGCTGAATGCTTTCTTTTGCTTGTTTTTGAGAATTTACTAAATTTTCTAATTCTCTACGTTCACCTAGAATGCCTTGCTTATGTGTCTTTATTTGTTGTAGCAAATCTTGCGCAACCATATTCTTACCCTCAGACTTCGCATCTGCGTATGATTGCTGCAAATCTCGCAATTCGAATGTAGTATCAGATATAATCTGCCTTTGTTTTGCAATATCTTCGCTTAAAGATACAAAGTTTGCTTTTGCCTCGCTCAAACTATTGCTTAATTCAGACAATGACATTCCATTTGCAGTTCGTCCAAATTCAGACACTTGTTGTAATACGCTACTAATACTATTATTCAGGGCGAGGACAACTGTATCGGTCTGTTGCTTCATGTTCGTGATTTGTTGCACGAACTCATTTGCACCTTGCTGAACTTCTGATGCATCTATCGTTGCTCTAATTCCTAAAATATCGTCCATATCGTATTACATTAAACTTGTTAAAAATCCGTTACCGTTATCATCTAACGTGTAAGGCTTATTTTTGTTTTCGTTCGTATTTGTATTGCTTGTGTCGTTTTCGTTTTCGTCAAAAGGCTTAATTCCTGGTATCGCAGCATTAAGAAGTAAGAGGTTAATGTAACTTCGTTTGAATACGACTTCATCGTAACTCATGCGAAAGTATTTCATTATTCCTCCGATAAACCCCCACGGACTTGTGCTTCGTGAGTATTCATCGTCACTTTCTTCGCACCTCTTAGGAAAGTCAAAGACTGAAAAAAAAAGGGAGCATCGAAAGATTTTGCGCAAAATGAAATAACGCGTTTATAGACTTTCATTGTTGTATGCTTACGAATGTACCAACCGAATAAAAAACGCGCTATAGAGCTACGAAAAACCGCTTTTACGACAATGTTTTGTAAATGCTTTAAGTCGCCATGGGCTGCGAGCATTCGTTCTATTGCATAAAATTCGCCTTGCAAATCTAATTTATCACACTTTTGTACCAATTCCCCAATTTCCCAAATCTGAGATAAGGTTAGAGGTTTTAATCGAAAAGGTAGCCACCCGAATAAGCACCATGTGGCTTTCTCGTTAATAACTTCTGATGTACTTTTCTTTTCTTCCATATTAAAAAAAATAGAGCGGCATACAACGGCTAAACCGTATATGCCGCTCATGGACTAATCCTATATTAACTAAAAACTATTACTTCCAACGCGTTGAAGGCATTTCTTTGCCTGTTACAGCGTCAAAAACGGCTTGCTTCGTACATTCAATGTTGATGTTTGGGAAACCGCTCTTGCCGATTGTACCAGACTTCGTAACAACAAGCTTCATGTTTGCCCACTCGAAAGTACGAGAGGGAAATTCAGATGTCTTCTTTGTTACAATCTGAATTGCTTGATTTTGCAACTTGAAGTCTACATCTTCTTCAACATAGCCTGTTTCGCTATTCTTTTTGTAACCGAAAAAGAATGTTGCTGCCTCTTCACTCATGTCGTAAGTCTGAATGGTAAAGCCTTCAGTACCCGCGTCACTTTGAAGTGTTGCGTAATAATTGTCACTGTCTTCAATTTCGATATTGTTTGTTGAGGGAGCGTTGTCGTTGAATGATAGTGAATCCTTAACGATTGCCTTCATGACAAAAGCCGTCCATTCAGTTGGAAATGCACTTTTTGCCTGTAGCGTCTTTTCTCCAACTTTACCACCTGCAACAGTTGGGTCACTTACAAGAGTAGCAAATTTCACACTCTCAATACCCCATGCGCCTGTTTTGTTTGCCATTGTATTTCTTTTTAAAAAGTTGCTTTAATTCTAAGATTAATGAAATATGTATTATCGGCATCTTCCATACAATTACTATCGCTATCGAACTCGTAACGAATACCTTCAAGATTTAGTTCTTGCGCATCATCTTCTGTTTGGTTATTCGTTTTTGGGATTAATTGCGATATTTGCTCTGATAGGTTGCAAAGCTCTATCGTATCAGGTTGCCCATTACTCATGTTTGGCTGATGAACATTCACGTTTACGATACATGAATTTACCCATTTGCCATATTGAATTGCAAGATAGTTGATGCATACATAAGGCTTACCTTTATAGTTTGCAGTTTTCGCAAACTTGAACACCTTACAATCAAGATGTTTTCTTAGATAAACCGCCAATGCTTCAACTACCTTTAATCCATTCATAATTCATTATTCTTAATCATTTCTTTTACTTCGTTAACCGCATCTGTTAATTCTTGCTGTAGAAATGTTATCACGTTGTGTCCTTTAGCTTCCACAAATCTTGCGTATTCCATTCCAGCAACAATAACGATTTCCCATAAAGAATTACTTTGCGGAAAACTTTCTAATGCCAAATTTGCTGCATCTTCGCCTTTTTCGCTTCCTCTGCCGTCCAAACCACCTTTTGCAACTGTTTCCCCGTTGAATGATATTCTAAAACCTATGCTACCGCGTAAATTGCGTGTATGGTCATCGTAACCTCCACTATCACGAGACTTATATCTATCACGCGCATCTTTACATAAATCTTCGGCAAGAATACTTAACTCACGCAATACGCGTTCATCAAGTTGTGGTTCTTGTGATTGTTGGCTTTGCAACTTATTCAATATTTCATCGAAACCGAATGCTTCTATACCCATATCTTTAGCCAATTTTTCAAGGTAACAAATCCAACGACACGACATTCTTTATCTATCGTCCCGTCTTTTTTGGTTATTCGAATAATATCGTTTTCTTTGGGGATATAGTCAATTCGTTTTGGTTTACGCAAATAAACGACATAAGAATAAATGTAATCTTTGCCATCATTTGATTTCACCTTTGCAGCAGATGAATTTTGAACGATAGCGCATTTGCCGAGATTAACGATTGTTCTTGTTTCGATAGGATTTAATCGTTCATCTTCGGTAATGGTTATTTGTATAAGTTGTATTTTATCGCTGAGGTTCATGGTTTAAATTGATATACAAGTTACTACATCTTCATCGTCAGCATCAACCAAATCGGCTGAAATGCCAGCGTCTTTCGCAATGGCTTTAATAGCCTTATCAAGTTTCGTTACATTGTAGCTTTGTGATATTCCACCAATATTTTCAGCGGCTAAAACGCGAAGACGAGATAAACATAACATTGAAGCCAGAGCAACACCTTTCTTTGCTGACAATGAATATTCAGCATCGGAAGGGCATTCAAATTTAGCACTCGCGTCTATCAACGCTTTTTGAATGGCTTCGTCTGATACGCTATAAGGTTCTATAGTTGCCGCAACGGCTTCAATGTTTGTCATGTCTATGCAGTTTTATCAGTTTCAAGAATTACGTAATCTTCCTTGCCTGTAAAGACAGGGTTTGCCCACATTTCATAGTCAATAAAACGACCCTTGTCGCTTCGCCAGAAACCAACGAGGTTATCGTCATACGTTGAATAAGATTTGTTCGGTATCGGGTCAAGCATTTCCAATGGGTCAGAAGCCTTCAATACGGCTACAGTTTCTGCACATTGGAATACAACACGGTCATCTTTTGTCATGTTGACGCTTGTACCGTCTTGTAAGGTGCAATAACGTTCCTTTTCGATAGCGATGTTAGGCAAAAGAATGCTTGATAGATATTCGTTTACTTCGTTGTAAGAAACGCGTGACTGAATTACATCAACCTTGCCAAGTTTCAACTTGAAAGTATCGCGTATCTGCTTGCTTTTACACATCTTTCTGAACGTGCGAATGCTCATTCGCATCTTAAGCACGGTTTTACCCTTTGCGCCGAGATAATCTACAACTTCTTGAATATCATCAATAGGAGTTGATGTTTCATTCCCCCATGCTGCCACCTTTGCTTTGAACTTCTTTACACCAAGGTTGTATGTAAATGATACTGCTGACTTCTTGTTATTGGTCTTATCAACAGTCTGCGTTCCATTGAATAAGCCTTCGAAGTAAAGCATATCAATACGCTTCTGTGGAGCGATAACGGCCTTCTCAAATGGGTCAAATAGATACTTAACCAGCTTTGCATATTCGATTGTACGCTGCTCCGCTGATAAGGTTGCTGGCTTATCGCGATAACGGCCTTCAAGGTAATAATACTGCGCAAGTCTATCATTATCCATTTGCCACTCGTCTGCCATGCGGCTCAATGAACCGACTAACTCTTTAGCGGTTGGCATTTGGTGTGTTGGCTTTTCAGCATTCTTGTCTACTACTGAACCGACCATAGCAGCTGCGTATTCTGCTAAATAGGCTTGATAAACCTTGCCTGCACTATATTCAACGCTCTTGATTTCGTCTTTCCACTCTGCCTTATAAGTGGAGTTCTTCATTTGTTCTTGGATAAAAGCATCGAAATTCTTCGGCTTTTCCAATTCTTTAATAAGTGAATCCATTTTCGGTAATTGTTTTTTATGTGGTTAGACGATTAAAGTTTGAATGCGTGGCGGCATGTTAATGCTGTCTTGATTGCATTGTTCAATGGATATGGCAATGTACCTTCTTCGATTTCGTATGCTTGCAAAGTAGGAGTGCAGCTCTGTTGACCATCAAGCTCAATTGTCGCGTAATTCAAGCCTACAACTTTTGCAGCATTACCGTCATCAAGAACTGTATCTTTGTCAACCTTCTCAGCTAACGCGGGAACAGTCAATGTGTCGAAATTTGCGTTTGAAGTATCAATTGCTGAAATAGTTGACCCACCGATAGTGTCATTCACTTGCAATAGGTGTCCTTTGTAAACCTTTACCGATACGGCCGATTTAGCTGCGTTTTCATAAACCTTTGCAGTTTTGCAAACATTTACTTTATCCGTTGCTTCATCGTATGCGAGTGGCGCTCCCTTAGGTAGCCACTTTAAGTCTTTCGGCAACTTGTCTTGATTTACAACGAAACCACATTGTCTGCGAACGCATGATTTTTCGTCCCATACACCTTCTTGAATGTTTGAAGGCTTTGTTTCTTTGTACATCATCGTTTTTTCGTGTTTTCTTATATGTGTTAATAATAAGTGCGCCTATGCAAAGTTTATTCTTTTGGTGCAAGAGCTTGTTGCGCTTTTTTCATTTTCGCGGCAAAATCGTCCTCTGAACCTGTTCCTCCTATACCAGTGTTAGGAATATCAGCAATGCCCATTGATTCAAGAATAGCTTTGCGTTCTTCTGCGTACTCTTGTTCAATCTGAGTTGCTAATGTTTCAGCGTTTTCTTCTTTATCAAGTTTGTATCGCGAAACAAATTTTTCTGGAATGCTTTTTAACTTGTCTTGTGAACGTAAAACGCTATCAAGGCGCTTTTGTGTCTCTGCTTCTTTATAAGGCTTTAGCGCATCTTCGATACCTGTTCTTAGCATTTCAGCAACTTGTTCTTTGGTTAGCGTAGCTGGCTCTTCAATTGGTTTTTTGGGAGGTTCTGGCGGTTCTGGCTTTACGTAACCCTGATACTTGCTTTCTACTTGTGAAGCATAACGATTACCAACCTTTTGCAATAGATTAACGTACGATGATGCACCGCTAACAGCGTTACTTAATTCTTCGTCCGTTGATTCATCTTTGAGGTTGTTGCTCGTAATAAGTAAGTCGGCAATACCCTCAAGTTCGGTTGCGTTGAAACCCTTATCAGAATATGAGGTTTTCAACAAATTGATTAGCTTTTTCTTCATGAAATAAAAATTTGTTTGAAACAAATTTATTCATTCGCATTTTGCATCTCAAAATCAAAAAGCGAAAAATCAGCGTTTTTGCGCCTTTTTATATCGTTTAATTAATTGAATGACCTTTTTAGGGTAGGCAGCATCCCTATTACTTATCCTATAAATTGATATTCCTTGCTTGCGTATGCATGCGCTTCTGTTCGCGTCTAATCGCTTTTGCTTGTCTGTATAATGGTATTTACCGTCTACTTCGATTGCAAGCCGCAAATACGGAATAAAAACATCTATATAGTAGGTTTTACACGGTGTTTTTATCTTGTATTGACGAATATAATCAATACCGAGATTATCCAAAACGCGACAAACATTCTTTTCCGCTTGAGTTGACTTGTATAGAAGTTCTAATCTTGTATTCATAATTAACGTACAATTTTATGTGACAAATATAAATATATCTACGATTTTGCGAGATGTAGGATTACATTACATATTAATGAATATTAAAAATACAATTATATCCAAACTTTCTTTGGATTTATGTTGTACTATATCAATTCGCTTTGTATTTTTGCAATGTGTTTTAAAACAAGTTGCTAAACTTGTTACAAAACGCGTTACAAAAACGATTTAAATTTATTCAAAATGGGAACAATCGAAAGAAGAGAGTTCATTAACGACATTCTTAACGAACTTAACTATGTTCTGCAGAGAATTGAAACACTGAAAGACGTTGACCAAGATGAGACGGAACAAGAAACGGACAATGAGAGGAGTGACAAAATCCTTGCTCGTATGGAATACTTGGACGATGCCGCGGACAAAATAAATGAGGCTTACGATTACCTCGAAGATGCAAAACGACCAATAGAATAAGGTGAGCTGAAAGGCAGCGTGAGGGGTTCGATTCCCCTCACACCTACAAAACAAACGTTTGAATAGGGTACGGGCGATTCTTAGAATTTCTTTGCGCTTTCCCTTCAAAAAAGCAGAAAGTAAACCTCAGACAAGAGTAAATCCGAAAACTGTGGTGTTAACCAGTCGTGAGATAACACGTTACAAACCGAGAAAACGTATACCGTACCTTATCGTTACGAGGGTTGAGCAATACAACTAAAAAGCCGTAGGTGCAATCCAAGCACCATTGTAGAGAAAAACCGTATACAACAGCGGGCGGTCAGGCATGCCGTGGGGTGAAAAAAACACCTGACAAAAAAATCGGCTCATTTGTGGCGAGCTGTGTTTGGATAGCCATGAAACGTTCTTGTTTGGCGTAAACAATAAATAAGCCAAACGTTGAAGCTAAACGTTAAGATGCTTAGAAAAGGAGATACCTCTGAATAGTTGCACGAGTGCAAAGTCAGACTTATCCCAGTTGGGAGCGAAACGTACACCTCGCACTTTGCTATCACAATTCGTTGGGCGATAACGTTAAGCGCAATTTTAATCTGACAATAACAACTCTAAAATATATAACACAATGGATAATAAGTTTTTTGACTTCGAAAAAGCGAAAGTACAAACCATTACGCTGGAACAATTACAACGCACGCACAAGGAAAACGATGTATACAACAATCCGTTGAAAGGCATCTATCACTTCCAGTTGCTCAACGAAGTAATTAACATGTGCAACGAGCAGCACTTCAATGTTGAAGTGTACGACTTATTTGCTGCACAGAACAAAGACCGCGCTCAGCCTGGTGTTGTGCTACTTCCGCAGGTAGAAGCTCAGTACGGAGATAAGGCAGTAGAAGCACACATTTTGAGACGCGTTTTCGCAAACATCAGAATAAGCGATTTTGATGACAGCGAAAACACTACAAACATCGCTATTGCTTTCCACCAAAAAGGCATTCAAGCTGGATTTGGGAACATGGTTAAGATATGCCACAATCAATGCATGCTCAATGCGAGCAACTACATATCAACGTATGCCGAGAAAGGTGCTGGACGAGGTGATAAGGTAACGATTCAAGATGTCCTTGATGTTATCAAGTCTTGGCTCGTTGATGCACGCCACATCATTGTAAGCGACAGAGAGCGCATTGAACGCATGAAGAACATAGAACTTACAGCCGAGCAAGTATTCACGCTGATTGGCATGCTTACAACTATCCGAGTAAAGTGCGACACATTGAACAAGGCTATCAAAGAGCCAGTCGTTTATCCGCTCAATCAGGCGCAAATTTCGCGCTTTACTGAGTTGTTGCTTATTAATTACCACAACACCAATAAAACGACCGTGTGGGACGTGTATAACGCTGCAACAGAGCTTTATAAGGCCGACAGCATGAATATACCTGACATGCTGCCACAGAATAGAGCAATGGTTAAGTTCCTTGAAGAACAATACGCAATCTAAATATATCAAACTCGCGAGTGGAAAACACCCACTCGCGAGCCATGAAAGAAGAAAATGCAAAAACAATCACACGATTTAAAAATAAAAACAACATCATGGAAATAACAGTAAACATACCCAAGAACGATTACGTACAGCCAACAGAAGTGCGCCAAGAAGTTGTACAATACATTTGTGATGCGTTTCTCAGCACTTGCGTCTGGCGCATATTTCACCCAGAAAGACAAAGCGCGTACAGGGGCAAGACTCTATACGTTATGGTTTCTAAACGAAGTGGTAAGGCCTACGGATTTGGTGGCTATGCAGCACTTGACAGTGACGTTAATATCCGATTTAATGGAGAGGAAATGAAAGCAGCCTTTAAGGCTCTTCGTAATGCTGGATACCACATGTTTCGTATCTACGAATATGGTTCGTGGAAAGGCTATATTTGCGACAAGAAGCCTTTCTATGATGGTGGAACAGAAGTAACAACATTCAATGACTTTATAGATTAACGACATGAAAGCAAAAGATTTTCTGAAAGACCTGCTTCGATTCAATTTAGTCACGGGGGCATCATTCATGAAGTCATCATGCGAATTGAAGATAATCAGTTGCGAGCTAAAGCCAAGGTCGCTGTATTATTTCTCTTTCAAGAAATGTGTCTTGATAACCGAGCCTGACGTGACGCTTACTTTAGGCGGTGGGGATATTCAATATCTTTGGAAAATTGATGCGTGAAACTTATACATATAACTTTAATTTATAACTTTGCATTAACATAACAAGATACCTAACAGCGGACAAGGCTTTTCCTTTGACGGAATGGTGTATGAAACAAGACAGTGGGATGCGAGTGGCTGACCATGGGTATCTTTTATTTATTTTTTCTGTATGAAATATTTTTCAAATTATGAAGCTGATGCCGTTGTACGTGAAGATGACAATGGCCAACGTTATATAAAACATATTGAATACCTTATAGAACGTAAGGCTGGTAAAGATGAAAGAGAAGCATGGGGTATTCCAAGTTTCAGTATGGAGAATTTTCTTGAACCAATCACAAAAGAAGAGTATGACAATTTCGGTATAACTTGGGATTGGAATCCGCGTACTGGTAAATATCGTAAATTAGTTAAGTCCTAAAGTGTCCATAGTATTCAACACTTTTCTTTGCTATTTCGATAGCTTCTTTACTTTTCGGATTTAACAATCTCCATTGTTCATAGAATTTATGCCCGAGTCCACCTTCTAATTTTGTTTTTTGCATTATCTTATTCCACATACTTTCTCCCAAAATTTGCTTTGCAATTTTGGGAGGCTCTTTAGCATAAATCATATAAGGCGTGATTACTTGAATCTCTGCTATAAGACCATTATTTGTTATTAGATTGACTATATTACCAACATAGCCTAATGATGTTTTCTGTTCCTTTAGTCGAACAAAAGATTTATGTTTAACCAAGTCGCTGATTATAAAATCAATATCCTTATTGTCAGCAACTATTGTTGTTCGTACTGTATCTTTCAAATTCTTTGGCGAAAACATAGGAATTTCTTGTCTTTCCAAGAGGACTTTTCTCCTTATAGATTCCTCGCTCTTAAAGTTTATCGGTGTACATTTAGCTCCGTACTTTTGAGCAATAGATTCCGCTGTACTTTGAACTTCTTTGCCAGATGCGCGCGCCATCTTGCATACTTCAGTTATCTCTTTTGCCAGAATGGAATCCTCATTCCAGCCTACGAACTTTCCGACAGCCTTTATATTATCCCTCACGAAGTAAGGCAGCTTTCCGTTCTTGCGCGCCAAGTCCAATTTCTTAGCATTACGCTCGCACCATTTAGAGAACTTATCTGGCACGTTTTGTACAAGATTAGGAGATTGATAAGCTTCGTATTCTTCTTTAGGCATTTTGCGAAGTTTCTTCCACTCATCACTTTTTCTGTCCATTAGAATAGGAGACACTGAACACATGCAGCGAGGATGCCAACCGCGCCACATGAACGTTTTCGGGTAATCGCCAGCCAATTCATCACAAATATCCTCTTCTGGGTGATTTGCAGACAAACGAATGCGAATGCCTAACACAAAAGGCTCACTCTCCCAACGTTTGCAGTTGGAATAGTTGTAAGCCATGTTTGTTTCAGTTATTGTAAGGCGCAAAGCATTTTGACGTGCGGAGCGATACACACCAGTGCCAACCTTTGCAAGATCCTCTTTAATGAAACGCACCTTGCCTTCTTTATCAATTACTCTTCTGCGCCATTCTACAATATCCTTTTTCGTACCGTCAGACATGAGCTGCTTGCGATGATACCTACGATACATCATGTCTGGATTATTAAGATATTGCCTTACCTGTCGGCCAAGACTTTCTGCCGATATGCCTTTGCCGATGCCATTTTCTAACACTTGCGAAACTGCAACTTCAAATTCAGATTTTGTTTGTTGTGTATAATTCCATACGCGGTCAGAAAGATTAAGTCCGTTGTCACGCTTCATACGGCTTTCAATAAAAGCTCGTGCCGTTTCTTTTCGCCAAGCGTCCACTTCCTTACCTTCAAAGCGAGTAAACGCGCTCAGCGCGTTTTGTTGCGTATTAGTGGAGAATAACACGGCTTTTGTTATTCCTTGCTTTATAAGCGATAAAACCGCGTTATTATACGCATCTAAAAGGGCTTGCACCCTATCCTTTTCGGTTGGGGTGCAAGTTTTCGCAATTTTAAAAAGTTCTTCTGGGTTGGCTTCGTTGACAGACTTATTTACCGCCTTGCTCAACTCTGTAATAACATAGTCATGCAACTTGTTGAAATCAGAAGAACTTTGCAACAGAAGTTGAATGATATTCTTAATGTTCATTCTTATTCTTCATTTGGTTCATTGCTTGTTGCCGTGGCAAATAGGTTCATTTTGGCGGCTTCTTCATTTTCTTTCTTTAAGAGTGCTTTTGTGCGTTCAGCATTACGTACCATTGGATTTTCTTCGATGCCTTCTTCTTGTGACATGGTAGCCTTGCCTTGCGTGGAAAGATTGATTAACTGCAACATTTCCATTTCATTCTTCGGAATGTATGGAGAAAAGATAGGTGTTACCCTTAATGAATCGGCAATGCGTTGAGGAGTGGCAAAAACACTCGCAGCAATGCCATTCTTAACAACGTTAAATCTTCGTGTGAACATTTCGCCAAACAATTCTTCTTTCGTTTCGGCTTTTAAGTGTGGGTCAGTAAACATTAAGCGAATGGCAGCACCACTTGTATTATTACCAAGCGTTTTCATATTCTCAAACGAAATATCGGGTGTCTGCGAATACGAAAAGATGATGTTTGTAAGGTTTGCCATTTCTTGCCGCATACTTTCAGGTGCTGAGTTCCACGATACGACCTTCATGTCTGTATCACTTCCTTCACCTTGGTAAATACGGCCGACTTCACCCTTTTCCGCAAAACCTTTCATCTTACCTTTGAAGAAATAAGTAGGCGCGCCAAAATAATCATTTACATCACCCCAATTTGAGAGTAATTCTTCAAGTCGTTCAATAACAGGTTGCACACATTCCCATTCTGTTTCTTCTTGGCGATAGTATACAATAGGTATTTTTGTAAATCCATGTGGCTTTGCGCTCATGAGCTGCATGGTTGAATCAGCGTTAGAATACTTATAGAGCATCGTATTCGTATAAACATCGAAATGTATGGTTGTTTGTCCTAACTCGTCTTTAATAACGTATTTGCGCGCAAATCCGTCCATACGATTGTAATCATCGAAATGTGGATAAAGCACATCACCACGAAGCGGAGAAAGCAACATTACGCGGATTTCATTTTGTTGTGTTTCGTCTTGTGAAGGAACAATATACCACAACTCAGCACATTCACAACAACGGAAAAGGTCACGAGCCAACTTTTTATCGAAATAATCAATTTTGTTCTCGTTGAAGATTTCAATTGTTCTGTTGTATAATTCTTGCGCCTTATTATCTACTTCGCCTTTTATGTTGTATTTAACGTTATTAGACAACAGAAAACCGACATCGCGTTCGCAGAGTAATCTTTGTGCTGGAACTGCAATACGGCAACGGTCAACGTATTTAGTCTTGTATAATGGCGAACCGTCATTGTCAACCTTATTAGTTTTAACCTTTATAGCTTTTTTCTTTCTGTATTGCGTATCCATAACCTTATGTTTCATAGGGTTATATTCGCTTTCTGTTTGTTCTATCGTTTTGTGAAAGGGTTTTTTATACGATGTAAGTAGTGTGTATATGGTCATCGGATTTCCGATAGCCATGATTTCTTCTATGCTTTTCATTTAGTGCTTTCTAATTTATGTGTTACATGATTGCTAAAAATTCGTCCGCTTCAAGGCCGTTGCTATTCTGTCCAAGTATCTCTTCAAGTACAACATAACGAATGGCGTCTATTGCGTGGTTGTACGCATCAATGGGTTCATTTAGCCATTTACCTTCTTTGTTTTGTCTGTAGGTATAATTTCTGAACTCTTTTAAAACGTTTACACTTCGTTTCGTTACCTTCATTTTGAGTTCTTGCATCTTGTTAATACCAGCCATGATTGAGCCAGAAAATTTTCTTACAGGGTGTATATCAATACCAGCGTTGGATATTTCGTCAATTAGACGTGGATCTGCCGACTCGGATATAACCTTTACATCTTCGTGGCACGTTCGATTTGCGTTTTTGTGCGTGTTGATAATATCTTCCGCGAGCATTTTTGTTTGGTAACAGATTTCATCAATCCATAATGTATCTCCGTCTATATAGACATCAACAATCGCTGTCGGGTCGTTTGTATAACCGAAGTCCATACCTCTTCGGTGGTGCTTCTTATGCCACCTCGGAATATCCTCAACTTCTTCTACATTTTCGAAAATCAACCCTTCAACCATTGCTTGCAGACCAAGTCCATAGATGCGCCACAATGAAGGATTCTTGTCTTTAAGGCTTTCGATTTCATCAATAACCTTTTGTTCCAAGAATGGGTTATCCTTGTATGTGGAAATAAACCAATATGTGCGTGTTTCCCGATTAACATCACAAATCCAGTGGTCGTCAGGAAAGGATGGATTATAGTCTATGATGGAAAATTCCGTTGTACGCATCTGTAGCTGCTGCCACTCTATATAATTTAATTCGTTGGCTTCATTTACGAAAAGTATTTGGCGCTTAGAACCACGCACTTTCTGTTCATTATCTGTTGAAAAGAATTCAAGCCATGAACCATTGGGAAACTCATAGATAAAGTCGGTTTTGTTCATCGCTTTAGGATCCCACCAGCCAAAATCTTGCATTATCGTTTTGAAATCACGATAAATTGTGCGTTTAATTGATGGCATGCCAGCACGCACAATGGACACTGTCGTTCCTACGATGTTATGGCAACAGACACATAGCCATTGCACGATAGAATAACTCTTTGAACTTCGCGAAGAACCTTGCAGAGAAACCGTTGTAAAGCCGACATCTTTTGCAGCTTGAATGCGTAAAAAGTTTTTTGTAAAGAATACATCATGATACATTTCTAATCTTCAATTTCTCCAAAATCTGAATTTTTATGCTTTCTTTCTTTATTTACTTCTTCAAGGATTTTCTTGTACTCGTCTGTGCTTGTTACTATGTGGAGTTGCAATGGGTCAGATTGGATTTTCGCGACATCTTTTCCGTTCGTTGTCACATCAACCTTTTGCCCGTCAATAAACCTGTGTATGAGTTCAATCGCTCTAAGTTTTGTCTTGTTGTCAACTGAACTGCTTAGCGCAAGGTTGACGAGTTGCAGGTTAATCAATGCTGCATTTGTGGCGTCTGCAGAACTTATGCCCAACTTTTTCAATGCTTGCACGGCATTGCGTTGGTTCGCTGGTATGGGCTGTTCTATCATCATGCGCAACACATCAGCCATAGCACGCTTTTCTCTGCGTGATTTTCCTGAATTGCGGCCACCCTTTCTGCTAAGTTCCCTCTGCACTTCGGGCGGCTGCTTGTTCATCGGGATAAGATTTTGTTCGCCTTTATTTCGCATATCTATTTCTTTTTAGCCATAAATCACCTTATTTTCCAAAATGCCAATATTCGGAGCGTCCTCGACCTTTAATGTTTTCAATACGCTCGATGTAATAACTATCTTCTTCGTACACACCAGCTTTTTTGTCGTTTTTTTCAGCTTCTTTTATAGCCGTTTTAACCGCGTCAAGATTTTTGTAACCATCAGACTGATTTCCCGTTATTTTGTCTGTAAATACGTATTGAATTTCAGTTGCTGATGAAGATGGTTCTGTAGGGCCTTTTATTGGTTCTGTAAAACCTGGACCAGTACGATGCTCTGACGAACGTCTTTGATTTCGTGTATTTCCGCTACCCTTTGCCATGTTTCCGTTCTTTATTTGCGTTTACGTGTTCTATAACCATCTCTGTGCAACATAGATTCCACACTGTAGTAAGTATGTTCTTCGTATGTTCCTCGTGTAACCGAGTTTACATTCTTCAAAAAGGCCTTTTCGTCCAATGCTGCACCAGCGAAATCTCTAAACAATGCGCGATTTCCTAAACTTGATATTTCCACATAAGCCTTATCTAACATTTGTTTTAATTTACCCTTATTTGCTTCGGGGGCAGAAGCAATAACCGCATTTAATTTTTCTTTTACAATTCCGACCATGATGTCATGTGCTTCTTTGCGTCCTTGAGATGTTTGCCCCATCTTTTCGTATGTATGATAATCCATTCTGACAGGAGCATTTGATGATTGCGACTTTACTGAATTATTCGTTGTCCTTGCACTCCTTGTACCTCCGCTACCTTTAGCCATAATCAATTTGTTTTCTATTGTCAATAACTTGTTTGTTTAGCAAATCCTTCAACGTTGGAATAGCTTTGCCCATATCCCATTTTTCCTTGAATAAGGCAGTATTCTGTGCCATTCGCTGAATAGACTTGTATTTGTTTTTTATAACGATGATAGGCGTAACGTATACCGCGCCATGCTCTTTGCACCATTGTTTGATAATATCGCCACCGCCATACACAACGAATGTAAGATTATTGCCGTCAGCAATGCGCTTAGCTATTTCGTATTCAAAGTTCAAAGCGTTCACTCTATCCTCATAACCACGTGTACAGAATGCGTTCCAACCTTTCGGAACTCCAAGCAAATTGAATGCGTAGAACTTGTTAGCGACATTCAGGTCAACGAACACGCGAATACCTTGCTCCTGCATCTGCCTTGCAACGAGTCGTTTCTTATAGATTGCTTGCATTCCGAACGCAATCGGTGTTTCATTGAATAGCGAGAAGTTGGGTTCTACTATCTGCGCTGGATTGTGCTGCAATATTTTCTCTGGGTGTTCGTAAACCGCGTTAAAACGATAATCGTCTGTATAGAAATGCAGCGTTCCTGTGCCATTCATTTTGAACGTTCGCTTTTGTTCACCGAAACAGACAAACGGAATTTCGCACGTTGATGCAGCCATATCTAAGCGCAAAGAAGGCACCTCAAAATCGTTGTCTGTTGGGAATAGGCTATCTGGGATATATTGAATTTCATTTGTCATTGTTTGTGCGTTTCGTGTTTTGTTTGTAATTTTGCGGTATCACAATAAGTACATTATCAGGTGTGTTCAGCAGGGTAACGTGTTACAAGCATTCCATGCGCAAGACCCCAGTTTGTGAGGAACATTGTGTAGAAGTTAGCCTCTGAGCATGGTCAAGCTATCTTTGCTTTAATCGTTGTGTTTATGCCGATGAACATTTCCATTTGCAGACACAACGATTATTTCTTTAAATCTTATTTTATTTAAACGCTCGTAAAGTTTGATACCTTCATCAATCATTGTTTTGTTGTATAGTCTATTCTTATCATAAATAACAGGTATTTTCACTTCTTTCGCACCTTTCATTACTTTAATTCTTGCATGTTCTATTGCTTTCAGCACACCATGAGTCGTTCCTTTTGTTGGTGTCCTTTGTTCATATCCAATGCTAAATAGAGTGCCATCACCCGTAGCTTTGTGACCATCTTCACTTGTTAATATTACCTTGTATCCATTGTCTGCAAGAAATTGTCCTGCCTCAATTTCTTCTACCTTATGTTGTGAATTGCTCTTTTCAATAGCGAGATAACCACCATGAGTACCAATCGTAACAGAACTATACTTACCATTTTCTTGCATAGACTTAATTTCGTCCAGCCTTTTACGATATTCACGGCTACCATGTTTTAGTTTACGCGTTCCACCACTTACTTTAGCCATAGTTTTATTGTTTATTTCCTATGTATTCAAAACTTGCTGTAATTCTGTTGCTAGAATTTGATTTGAACGATATTTTGGAAACTTTTGCATTTTTAGGTTGATTCTTTCTTTTCGGCATTTCTTTCAACACCCATTTCGCATCTTTACATCTTGCATGTATCAATGCTGGGTTAGAAGTTGTAGAAACATATCTTTTTCCATGCTTGATGAAATATTCAGCAACCCAATTTGAAAATTTGTGTCCTATACCAACACCTTGAAAATCGGGTAATACAACAGTTCGATGTTCTCTGTACACATTCTTAATTTTAGGGTGAGGAAAAGGTAATGCCGCGCAAAATCCGCATAGGTTATCATTAGCAAAGCAAATAAATACTTTTGCAGCAATATTAAAGCTGTCGCTCAGATAATGATATTTGCTAAACATTTTCCAATATTTCCGCTTGTCTTGTGCTGTTGGTATTTCGTATATTGATAAAGTGATGTTTGGTCTTTTTTTTTTGAAGACAAACTAAACGTCATATCATTCGTGTTGAATATCCAATCTGGCTGTAACCATTCAATCACATCAAAATGGCAAGTAACCGCAATAAATTGCTTTTTATTGTCTGATTGTCTGATAGCTTTTTGCATAGCTAATGAACCTATCTTTGCGACATTTCGGTCAACGACAGACGTAAATTCATCGAAAACGAATAATTCTTTTTCCGACAAAATAGCTCTTGCTAAATCACATCTCATCTTTTCCCCATTACTCAAAACTGCGTAAGGTTTAAGCCATGAAGGAGGTGAAGAAAAGCCAACACTATTCAATGTTTTACATACATCTTGCATTTTTGCTTCCCTTGGGAAATCATCAAGGAAACATTCTTTATCGTAGGCAAAATGCTCGATATAAGCATCTGGGAAAAGAGACTTTGCAATCGTTGTCTTTCCTGTTCCACTGTTACCAACAATCAATCCAATCTGCCAATTTTGCGGAAAATCAATACTACCCTTAAAATGTTCTTTGATTTTTTCGATACTTAAATCGTAAGTACCTCTTACGTACTCGCACCTAAAGCTTTTTGGTGGATTAACCTCTTTTATAATGTCAAAATTCGGCATGATAGTCCTCTTTCTGTTAATTCATTGTATATCTTTTCTTGTTCTTCTTCATTATCGAACGATATTTCTATTTTGTATTGAGGAGTGAGTTCTGAACTAAAATCTTCAATTTCATCATTTTTCCCTTCATCTTCGTTATCTGTCATGTCTTCGTTATCTGTAAGAAAATCGCATTCCAATCCGAAATCCTCAAGTTCGGTTACGTCCCACTCATTGCCGAGCAAGTCCCAATCGTTTTGTCCGAATGCAATGTTATCTTTCTGAATATAGGCGCGAAGTTTCTTTGCTTCTGTTTCAGTTGGTAACACCTTAACAGGAGCATCTTTGTAGCCAAGTTCTTTCATAGCGCGATAACGCATATTGCCGAGTATAACAACAAGTTCTCCGTTGTTGTCATAAGCAACGAGTTCACGAAGACTTAGCATTTCGGGGTCATCTTCTATTGACTTTTTAAGTGCCGCAAAACGTTCATCTTTAATGAAACGAGGGTTTTTCGGTACATCTTTAATTTGCCCAGTGTTAAGATGTAATTTTGATAATGGTATCTGCTTTGTTTCCATATTTAGTAGTTTTGGATTACTGCAATATTAGAAAATCCGCTGACAAGTTTTTATCTCGCCAGCGGATTATCCAAACATTACACTTCTTTTATTGCAATTTTGTATAAATAGAGCATTAATTTTCGTTTTATTATGTAGGCAGCATGCCTACTTGTTATCGCACTTTTTGTGTCTTCAACGACTTGTTTTCCGTCTTGTTCATACATAAAATCTGCAATATACGTACATGCACGTTCTTTAAGTTTTCCGTCCTCGTATTGTGAAGGTAACAATCTAAACGTTACTTGCCTTTTCAGATTTTTGATTTTACCGCACTTTACAAGCGAAAGTAAGTAAATGTATCGTTTAAACTCTTTTACGCTGTCAAATCGTCCGAAAACGTTGTTTACAACCTTGTTTCTGTATTTTGCGCGGCCTTGCTTCGTCCTTGGTTCGTTCTTATAGCTCATCTGTTGTCGCCCTCCCCAACGATAACACCTCTGTTTTTGCGGCTTGTAAGTTTGTGGATATTCAGATGCGCAGTAGCTTCGAGTCGTTTGTTAAGAACGGAGTGTAACCCAGCGAGCATCCATAGCACATCACCACTTTCCTTTGTAATGTTGTCCATTAGCTCAAAAAGTTCTTCATTAACGTTATCCTCGTCAAAGGTGAGGTCAGGCTTTAGCAGTCCTTTGCGCACTGCTTTTGCAAGCTTTCCTGTAAGTTCTCCTACTTCCTCGTTAAGGCCGAGTATCATGTATGGTAAATTGTTACTCTCCTTTGTACAGAAAGTCATTGCAAGTTCTTGGTATTCGTCGAATGTCATAATGTTTATACTTTATCGAAGTGTTGTATTTTTAGTTACTGATTTGCTATGTGTGAAGCCATTACACGCGGTGCGCACAGAGTTGGAAAAGAATTTCGGGCATCTGCCCTTGGAGAACCTCAGGCACTCACCGCACTGCCCCGTCTTGCTGTTTGTTATATTGTCTAAGCAGTCTTATTGCCTCGTCCAAGGCTTCACCATATTCCCTTGCCGTTAATGGCATCTCGCTTATTGCCCCTCTGCGCCATTTCTGGTGCAGGTGCAGAGCATGAATAACTTGTTTTGTAGTCATATTATTTCTCATTAAAATTGCGCCTTCCGTGGCCACGAACCACGTGCTGCCGACACCACTGCATCTATTAAAAATCAATCCTTTAGTATTTAAGTTATTAAATTGTGACGTTGCAGAGAGGGCTTATAAGTACCCCACCTCGGACACGGACCGAGTGTTACCCGACCTCGGGCAATTAAAGAATCCAACTAAAACAAAACCATTTATATTTATGAAGTAAATAAAATATGAGGTTGGTAAGTGGGGTATGTTGCTAATTAGCTGCTCGCAATCGGCGGTCCGTCATGACGGTTGATGTCCTTCCAGAGCCAGTAAACGAACAACATTAGTGCTATTACTATCAGTAGTTTCATGTTTGTCAATTTATTTTAGAGAGTTTCCACGTGCAACCGTTGTACGAATATCTATCGTCTTTATTGTATGAGCGTTCCAGCGATTTTATTCTATTTTTGGTGATGACACCTTTATCACAATCGTTCATGAACATTCGTGCTTCGTATTCATCAACGAACGCGCAAATATTCTTCTCCATGTATCGCATCGTGCCTCGCATTACGCGACTAACAACATAGTGTTTGTCAGGCACATTTTTTTCAACTAACGAAAATTCCATGTCTTTTACTTTTTTGTGTTTGCGGCAACATAGCCGCGAATAAAACCTTTAAGGCAGGCCTTTGCCATCAGTGGCGTGCAAGTGCGCTGCTCGCCACACTCGTCACAGCGTATTCGGTCGGCAGCCTCACGCGCCTTCTGTTGCAGTGTTCTTTGCATTAAATGCCTTGTTTATATTTTCAATGTAATCGTCAATTATTTGTTCAATTTTTCTGTAAGCCTCGTTGCGGCCCTCGTAGAAGCCATATTTTTTGCCAGCAATGTAAGCCATGTACACACCACAAACGAACCCAACAACAGTAGAAATTATCGTTGTCATACCTTGTCCTCCACTTCTTTGTCCTTAGCAAAAAGCTTGTATGCGCGCTTCATCTCAGCGTCAAGGTAGGCTTCCTCCTCCTCCTTGTTCATAAGACCTCGAACATACTTCATATCTCTGTCGTACATCTTCATGGTGTCAGGAATATAGGTCACACTCCTGTATTTTTTCGTATAGAGCATGGCGTGTAAGCACAACTCATCAAGTGCCCAATAGCAATGTTCAAAATCCGTATGGTCAGAGTTCTGTATGGCATTGTCAAGCACTGCATACAGTTCTTTCAGATATTCTACTAAAAGTCTCGTCATGATTTATTCGTTTGAACTGGTTATAACTAATTTTACATCTGTCATATCGTTTTATGTTTAATCATTATCGGGCAGTCGCGCCCGTTCGGCCTTGCGAAATAGCAACCCTTGTGAATGTTGCTTTTATCATGTTCTGTATGCGACAGTGCAAAGCGCAAACAAGCCTTGCGCTCCTTGCAGCCTTGCCCGTCACATGATTTAATCTTGCCCATTTCCGTCAAGTTCTTGTATCAGTTGCTCGTAGCTTTTGATAGTGCCTATCAAGCGTTCGGTAATTTTGGAGAGTGGTAGTTTGAAGTCCCACAGAATGTCTCCACTACAACAATTACTACTATCATAGAATGTTACTTGTTGCTTGTTATCAGCACAAACTCTTACTTTCCAATGGTCATAAATTGATTCTCTCACCAAACAAGGTTGCCACTTTTGTGGGATAAAGTTTGAATAGTCGCGGTTGTAAGTAGGGACTTCGATTAGGAGGTCATAGTCTGTTTCTTCATTAAGAAGAATCATACCATCATCTCTAACCGCGAACACACCTTCACTTCCGTCTTTATTTGTTACAAGCGCAACTATGTTTTTGGGCGGGTCAAAAATATCTTCATTTTCCTTTCTGTCAAAACAAATAATCCTTGCCTGCCGTCCGTCTCGCGTAACGATGTGCCCTTTAACCTCCACGTTCGTTATTTTCTTTGCAAGTTCAAGGTTGAAGGGTACTCTCTTAAATGTTGTTCGTGTCATTCTTCTGGTTTTTTTGTTGTTCCAAGTAAGTGTTCGTTACCCTCATAGGGAATACACTGCTGCCACCTTGTACCAACGCAATAGTAAAAAGCTAGCTCGTCTATGTGACTAAAAATGTCGCACACCCATTCGTCATCATCATTATTACGTACAAGAACCTTGTCGAAAGGATACAACGCGGTTTTCTGTTGGTCACTCACTCCAAACTTGCTCCAATCTCGTTGGTCTTTTGATGGAAAAAGTACACATTCCGCATCGGGATATTCGAGTAAAATCCTACCATCGCTTGTAAAGGTTACATCTTTTCCATTTTTAGCTTTACAATAAATAGGGTATCTATCACTATATTCATTAACGCAAACCAATTCCACTTCGCCATGGATAGAGCTATAAAGCTTCAACCCTTTCGGGCAATTCTTCAAAATTTCTGCTACATTCATTGTTTCTTGTTTTTATTGTAAGACCTTAGCCATTTATGTTTTCTAACCAATTCATAAGCCACCGCTTTTGCTTTTCGGTAGCAGGATAGCAACTTGTTATGAATCCGTAATGACAAGTGTACGGTTCATCTTGTAGTCGTCCACGAGCATTGTCTGCATAGGCCTCGTAATAAACTTCTCCTTCTGCGCCAATGTGATGAATTTTGATGAGCGTGTCATCTGACGCATGAACAATGTCTCCACGATTTACCATGTTGGCTTCAAGCTTAAAACAGAACTGCCTACGAAGAAAAGCATCTTGCTTAATATATGCTTCCATTTCCTCTTTAGAATGCGTGCCTTCCCAAAGGAAATCAGTGTGACAACCATCGCGTGCGTCATCAACCGACCGAGGAACTGCATACACAGACCACTCAGAGCCGAATAATTTTGCTTGGCTATAAGTGCCATATTTTCTTATCCAAATAAGCATAGCACCATCAAAACGCGCCCAATCGTCACTTTTTACATCAGGCAAATCTGAATTGATAGGAAGAGCATAATGCCCAGCACAACCATTCGTTCCGAAATAGAACATTCGTTGTTTCTTTTCCATATTGTTTTGAGGTTATTCTTTTACTTTAATTCCGTAGTACTGGAAGAATAAATCTTCAAACTGATTGGCTGCGTATAGCGCTGCTTCTTCGCTGTTGAAGCATAAGGGTAAACCACAACTCGTAGTCGCATGCGCACCACGTTCACTCGCAATCGCACAGCGGACACCCGCACTCTCCGTATAAGTCGCATCAGCACAGGAGAGGAGCTGCCTAATACCCTTTCTCTGCTTCACTTCCTCACTCTTGCGCTCCATTTCTTCCTTGGAGTAGAGTATCCAGTAAGGGTAATAGCTCAAGTCATCCTTATCACGCCAAACGTCATTATTCATAGCCTTTTGGATAATCAGCAACTTGTAGAATGCTTGCGCTTGTCCTTGCGTTTCTCTATCTCCACCCATACTGCCAGTAAGTAGGTGTTCTTTCATGCCCAACTTCTCACAAGCATCTGCAAAGGTTTTGATTTCGTGAAAGTCAAATACTTTGTTATCCATTGTTGTTCGTTTTTCTAGTTATTGTAAAACCTCTTTCTTCTAATTCTTCTATGAGGTAAGAATCATCAAGATTGCTGATAAATCTCTGTTGTTGCTCTTCAGT
>ERZ1031798.36-NODE-36-length-34608-cov-10.255289_pt1 | contig 34608 bp, 43 predicted proteins | sample MGYA00517882_ERZ1031798 | MGnify/ENA primary metagenome ERZ1031798 (study PRJEB33719, sample SAMN04261244) | wastewater metagenome | biome: rural village; feature: human; material: feces | host: Homo sapiens | place: El Salvador | collected 2013-01-07 ...
TATTCACCAATCTGGCGGAGCATGCTTTTACCAGTAGGAGATTTAGTTCTAGAGAGGTATTCTACCCACTCAGGGCTGTCTCCCAGTCCAGCCAGCATCTCGTGCACGTCACTTGCATAATACTTGAATTTATCGCTAAGAGTTGAATCTGCTGCTATTGCAGCGCGCACCTCTTCCAGCTTACTAGCAATTTCCGGATTCTGCTTAATAGCCCTGGTGGTGGCAGCGTGAATCAGTTCGTGCACTGCTACTCGGCTAGTGTCCGCATCCATAGCACGCAGAGCATCCCCGGCAGTAGTCCAGGTACTTCCGTTAGCTTTCTTAGGGGCACGTAAAGATACAAAACCCCTATCAGTTGTTGATGCGGGTGAAAATCCATAGTGGCTACGGTTAGAAGAACCAGCCACCAGTTTAAAGTCAATATCCTGTACAGCGTCGCCCAGTGTGTCCAGAATAGCCTTCTGACCTTTAGATAAGTGCTCAGAGGTCTTGAGGAAACGAACTACGTCCTGCGCTTTCATATTAACAGCAGCAGTGTTGTTTCGGCGAACTGGGATAGGTTCATCCAGTACCTTAGTGAGGATTGTGTCTCCCTCTCCTACTCCTGTAACATTAGCATCCCTTGCTGTACGAGTTGTGGGCGCATCTAGGTCAAACACAGGACGTTTCAAGTCCAAAGTAAAGAGTGGGGACTTTTCATCCGCAGAGACCGCATAACGCTGCCCCTCAATACCATCCGTTAATTCTTTAAAATCTTTGGTTTTGGTAGCACCAAGTTTGCGCCACATCTGCTGAGCAGACGCAGTTACGGAGCTATCAGACAACAAGTTGCCATACCCTGCATCAGTAGCGCGCTTAACCAGTGCTTTGTACATGCTCGCACCTACTCCCTTGCCACGCAGGGATTTATCCACCCAGGCATGTGCTACTTGTAAATCGTCACCTACACGATAAGCCTGCACAACACCAACCAACTTATCTCCGCGATTTACTTCTACCTCTATACCAGGTACGCGTACACCAGAGTAAGCGTGGTGCTCTACATCATCCAGCACGTTCAAGCTTAAACCTTCTGGTAAACCGTCAGTGGTTTTAGCAGCCGCGGCACTATTAGCTTGCGCATTAGACGGGCCAGCAGGGGAATCTACCCCATTGCGACTTGTTGCTACTTCTTCCGGAGCAGTGCGGGAAGTTGCCGTAGCAGTATTAGGTGTGGTCTCAGCAGTTCTCGTAGTTGAGGCAGCTACCGTAGACGCGCGCACTGCCCTACGGATATCCCAGAGTTGGTCTAGACCAGCTACACCTGCTACAAGAGCAGTAACTGCCGCAGACTGACCAAGTTGGTCCTGTGCATAAACAGCCGTACCTACATCCGCTGCGCGGATAGCAGTGCGCACTGCTAAGCCAGCCCGACCAGCGATACCTGCCGCAGACATCGGAGCTAGGAGAAACGGAGAGTCACCTGCTATAGCACCAGCGAATCCGGCTATTGTGTTGTCAGCCATTAAGCGATCGCGATGACGCTGATCAAGCATCTGCTGTATGCGGTAGTTATAGTCCTCCAGAGACACTGCCCCATGTAAGTAATCAATCTCTTCCTGGTTGGGGGTGTAGAGTTTAACCCGTGAATCAGTGTTTAATTGTTTCTTCGCATCAAAACCCTGCTCTGGGACAAATGCCGGGGCAGAGGCTTTACGGATAGCCGCAGCGATGATACTGTTACCCATACCAGACGCAAAGCTCTCTGCGACTGTAGTAGCAGGTGTCTTGGCTTGTGCTAGTAAGGAGGCACGTTCCAGTGCGTTTAAGCCGTCGTCACCTGCATCGTTCCAATCTATACGCGCAGGCGCAGGTTTAAGGGTTGTACCCTTAGCAGAATCCTTTTCCTGTGGATTCGGTTCTCGGTTCAGAAATTGAGCCATAAGATCTCCTAAAAGAATTTTGATAAGGGGAGGCCCCGAAGGGCCTCTGTTAGTGTGTTACCTCAAACATCCAGTTACGCAGTCCTTGCTCCAGATACTTCTTACGCTTAGGCTGTGCCTGCTTGTAAGCTGGGGTATTCCGTAGTGCTTGCCAGGCCTTACCCTGAGCCTCAGATACAGGGTATTGGTACGCCCCTACAGGGGTCTTGGATGCCTTACGTACTTGTGCCACAGCCTCAGCTACTGGGCCAGAACTTCCGTTACCACCGTGGTAGTTCAAATCAACCATAACCTTCATAGCATCCGCAGAGGCATTCAAGCCCTGTCCGCGCAGTTGCTTGTTCGCGTTCGGGATATACTGCTGCTCCAGAGAGGATTTCAGAATGCTGATACCATCGTCGATAGTAACCTTCTTCGGAACAGGCATACCTGAGTTGTTGTGCAGACCAAAACCTACACTGCCGTTACCTTTACCTTCCCGGAATCCCTCAAACTGCATGGTATTGGCAAGAATCTCACTGAATAAAGAAGGCTCTACACCCGCCCCATTACGACCGTTGACCTGGACACTTACAGCTCTGCCGTTGTCGTGGTCGTAGAACGTAGCTGGGCGAATACCTACTTGCTCACTACCAATCTTCATCTCACCAGCCAGCGCCTTGTTGTAAGCATCCTGAGCAGTAGATTGAACATCCTGTAAATTCACAGACATAGTCTGAAAGGTACCCTTCTTGTCGAATACGGTGACAGTCATATTCTGTGCTGAGTTGCCTGCTGTAGCAGCCTGCACTACTACGCGCTCAAGGTTGCTTGGGTCGATTAAGGCATTGACCTGGTTCTGAATCTGCTGCTGCAGAGACGACTTGAACTGCTCCTGGTCTCCTCGATAATCACCCATTAAGGATTGAATAGAAGTTCCAGCTGGTAGATACACGTGCCTAGGTGCCCCGGAAATCTCTAGCTCCAGTTTACGGGCTTGGATGTTACCTTTGAGCATCGTGTTGATATCCTCAGGGTCCTTACCAACTAACGCCTCTGGGTTGTGGTTGTATACATAACGATACTCTTCTTCCATAGCGGCGCGCGCTTCCTGGCGCTGTGCATCCGCTGTACCGAAGAAGCTGAACCAGTTAGCAGTGTGACTCGGGTCAACCATCTTGTCTGTAGGGTTACTTTGAATATTACTGTAGCGTCCACTAGCCTTATTACGGGATTGGCGACGCAAGTCATCCAGAATGGTGTTGCTTGCGTTATTGGGATTCTGTGCAACTGCTGATTGCACTATACCTTTCCACTCATATGGGATCTCAGACAGTAGTGCCCTCTGCCCTAAGTCCTTGCTAGTAGTATACGCCTGCACCCACAAGTTGATGCTATTGACATTCTCACGAGAAACCTCACCATCCTCGCCAAGCTGATCCAGTGTGGTTAGTGTACGCATCATATCCGCAGACATACGTTTGTACGCTGCATCGGTAGCCCACGAGTCCTTGCTGTTACTACCGTAAGCTAGTAGTTGCAAGTTACCCTCCGGAGTGTCTGGGAAGCTTTTGAGTACCTGCGTACGTGCTTTATCCAGATCCCCTCCGAACATCCCAGCTAAGGTGGATGTAGGTAGATTCCCTGTGATAGCACTGCGTAAAGCCTGTGTATCTGCAGTCTTCTCTCGGATAGTCTGGGCCTTGTTCCAGAACTCCATACTGGTGCCAGGGCTCAGTACATCCGTAGCAGATAACTCAATCACGCGGTTGCGAATACGTTGCATCGTCTGCTCTTGCTCTTCCGGGGATTGACCCTCAAGAGACTGAATTGCATCTGAGATTTCAAAGCGGGCCTGAGTCTCAATCTGAGTGCCCGCGCGCTTAAACTCCTGATACAGCGCAGCATTGACGTCTACAGAGTTAACGCCAAGCTCTTTAGTTGCCATTTCCTGCAACTGGTTGATGATTAAAGGATCCTGAGTCTGCTGCGCTACACTAACCAGATACTGCTTGGCCCGGTCCAACTTCTTGGGTTTATCCAGATGCTCAGCTGCAAGAATGCTATCCAGCCCTGTCTTAATTGACATCTGCGCGGCAGCACCCTGCCCAGCATCCAGGCGCTGATAGAACTCATCAACGGAGGAGCTGAGTCCACGGTCCAGAGCACGGTCTGCTTGCGCTACCGCAAACTCTGCACGACCCTTCTGGAAGGCTGTGTAGTTTGCTAAGCTGGTTGCACGGAGCTGTTGCAGTACCGCCGTAGCGGACTGTTTGGACATATCCGGAAGATACATACCGAGCTTGTCAGACATAGCTTGAACATGCTCTTGCTCCTGCTGGTGGAATTCCTCATCAGTCAGTCCAGCCTCAGCTGCCTTCTTAGCGCGAGTAATACTATCCGTACGCCACTTAGCTAGAGAATCGTAGGCCGCAGCAGATACATAACCATCCTGGTAGGCTTCTCGTACAAATAGATTCTGCTTCTGTACTGCCTCATCTTTAGAGGCCATTGCATCTACTGCACCCTGGGCATCCATAGCACCTCGCACAGTGGCTGCTGCTGCATTTTCTTTTACTGCTGCATCAAACCCTATGCCGAAGTCCTGGACGAAGCCAGAGAGTGCTGCAAGGCGATTTGCTTTAGATGTGTCTACTACTACATCCCCGACGGTAGAGGGTAAGTTAACCTCGTTGGCCTGCAATTGCACGCCGCCGATATTTAGACCCTGTCGGTTGGGTTGAATTACAGGCATTTACTTCCCCTTAGTTTACCAGGTGTGTACTTTGCTATTACCCTTGCTGCCCCATAGGTCATACAAGAACGAATTATCTGCTGCAGGCTCCGGGGCGGTGTCGGTACTATCGGGAGTGCTCTTGGATAGTTCATTCCCTATGTATTGCCCGAGCAGCTGCCCACCAAAGCCCAATGCGGCGTTAAACATCTTGTCGTACCCGCTCTCCAGGTCCATGTTGGCTAACCCACTATCCACAGCCTTATCCACCATCATTCGGTAGCCTTCTTCCTGAGTGGCTTGCTGGGCCCGGATTCCAGATACCTGTCGGTCTGCGACTGTATTCACAGTTGCTACAGCATCCTTAACAGACGCCCCCATAGTACCGGACGCAGCAGCTTGCAGGCCTACCTGACTCTGTGCTTGCAGCTTCTGCTGTTGAACGTTGAACAGGGCAACCTCAGTCCGATCCCTGGACTGAGCCCGTTGCAGCGCGATATCGTTTAACTGCTTCGCTGTCTGCTGAATTACTGCTTTGTTACGTGCTTTAGCAACCTCAATCTGTGCACCAGCACCAAGCAGCTTAGTGCCCGCTAGGGCAGCGACGGCCCACCACATATTAAATCCTCCGTCTGCGTTGGTTGTAGCGCAAGATATAAGATATATCCAGCACGTTCATCTCCTGGGAGCCTTTTGTATACAAAGTGACTTCTGTAGTGTCCGCGTTAGTACGGCACGGTACCGTGATAGTCGCTAGGTCCATACGCAAGGTTTTCCCCAGCGTCAGCTCCTTGGAGTTCATCAAGATACCTGTGAGTTCTCCACTCCAGTCAACATCCCGGGGCGTATCCGTTACGTGCACATCAAAGTGCCCAGAGTTGCGTACAGCAACATCCAGACGCAGCAAGCGCACGTGCCCACTACCAACTAGCTTATCATTCTGATCCCGCAGTACTGGGGTAGTCAGAGTGAATGTACTGTTGTATCTTCGACCCATAGTATACTGCCCATCAGGCACACCACGCACTACGCTGAGCTGGTTTGTACCGGCAATATCCTGCAATCCTACCTCAGTAGGCCCCATGGGACTATTGGCTGGATAGGTAAGGATTAAGTCCTCTTTGTAGGTATCTGCCCAACCCACCGGGCGCAGCACTGCGGGCACCTCTAGCACCCCGCCGCTTACAGTAACTTGTGTCTGCAAGTCCGAGTAGGCGTTCGTGTACTCACTGCCGAGGTTGTATCCCTCACGTGGGTCCATAGACAGAATCAGAAGTTTATTGCCAGGGCTAGGCCCTTGGAGGTACAAGAATACCTCATCTTCAAGTGCTTGCACGCTCAGGATATTATACGGGAACGTCCACTGGTGCCAGGCTGCTTGCACCTTACCACCATCCTGCCCACCCCACATGAATTCATATACCAGCAGATTCTTACGCTGACCTGACATACGCACAAACGCCATATTAGTGACGCTGGAGTTTTGCATCTGCAGCACCCGCCCAGGAATATACCGGGGGAGATGCACAGTCGCATCCTGCGTAGCGTATTGTGAGGCAGTGTACGGAGATGGGATAAGCTCTAGAATACCCGCGTAGCTACTGTTGCGCTTATTCGGGTAAATCACAGTCTGCCCAGCCATCACTGGTGTTACTCGGCTGTCGCATTCATAGGTACTAGTGATGCTAATACTGGCGTTAGTTGGAGTAAGTACTACTGACCCAGGTACTACAGCCTGCATGCTATTTGCAAACAGAACCAGGTCTCGGTTGAATTGTATAGCTGTACGGTACACGGAATCCTGGGCAGATGCCGAGCTAATGCTGATACGGTCCGTGTCCAGCAGCGAGGTTACGGTAGAGCGATAGAATCGCTGATACAACCCAGAGGCTGACATATCCACTACACTACCACTAAGCAGCACCAGACGGCCCTGGAATGCTGCTATACCTGTAATGTAACCATTCTCAATAAACCCAGGATCCTGATTGTTTTCGTCGTTCCCAGCGAGACGCCCCTCCCATTCACGGACAATGATATTATCATCAGATGCCAGTTCCCGGGGCATGTTAGTAATTTTGGAGATGCTGCCGTAGGCCCCAACCTCAGACCAGGTGCGAGAATTGTAGTCGAACTGATACCACGCTGTCTCAGCTGAAGCTGTACCCACTTGGCACATCGTACCGTGAGCCTGTGCCGGTAGCTGTGCAGGTAGGTCCTGTTCTTGATGAACCCTACTCTGCCCAGATGCCATGGCGTAGGTGTCTCCAGCAGACGTACTAACTACGAGATTAGGCAGCCCGGATATATACATATACCCCTCGAAACGGCTTATACTTCCACCAGCCGCTATAATAGCTGAGCCTATACCCTGACCATTAGGATCCCCGTCGACTAAGGCCTTAACTACATATGGTGCGGAAATCCACTCTGCTGATTCGCTGTGGCTTGCGTCGGGGGCATTATAGTAACCTGATACGGAACCACCTGTCCAGGATACAGTAACTTCCCAACGCTTCTGGAAAGCTACCGTCTTGATGTAGAAGAACCCCGTGGTGCTCGGGTCAATTTTACCAGCGTTATCCACGGTCGTATTTGGAGCCATCTCCGTATTCAGGATGTAGGTCAACCCAGCAATACTCGCAGTCTGTATAGAGGTCTGCCCTACCGTTGTTACGAAGTACGGATCGTTCCCGCTGTTTACAATAGATTTACCGTCCTTGGACAATAGCCACCAATTACCGTTACTGGTGTTAATCAGCAGGTGCCTACCGTCGGAGCCACGCTCAACATACTCTGTATACAGGGAGTCTAGGTCCGGATTGTCGATACTACTCTCCCATACAATCTCTGCTGGGGGTCGTCTACGTATTCCGGATACCGGGTCACTGAGCATGTTCAGTTGCGCCCCAAGTTGCCCGGGCTGGCGCTCTCTTGGAATCTGCTGGGACACACCCTGGAGCAAACTCTGAATGGTGCCTTCTAATGATTGCGCCATAACCTCTCCTTAAATCATGAAGCGTGCACGACGAATACGACGTGCGAACCTGGTCTTACTGGTACTGTACTTCTGGTTACGCAGATGCTCTCGCAACACCAGGGACTTGTACCGCTCTGCCTCTGCAGCGTAGTTGGCGTAGTTGCCATCACTGCCAAGGTCGTTCAGGTACACCTGCGCAGCAGTGTAGTTTGCAATCCACATGGCGGCATGCTCCGGAAGATCCTCAAAGTTAAGGTCCAGTACCACCTTAATCTTAACAGGGGAATCGAAGTACTCGTCCTGCTCGACCAGGTTGTAAAGGTTTCCATCACGTACACCATACTTATTGTCGGAGCACGCATCATACACTGCTAGCTGGTTCCACGGAATTTTAATAAAACCATCAGTCGTAGGGGTAATCTCTCGCTCAACTACGTTGAACCAGTAACCAGTACTGAGCAATCCTCGGCGATTACGCGCGAGCGCGGAACGTGCTAACCCCGCACTAGGGTTTGAAGTATTGATATCCATAACGCGAGACTCCCCCAGGGCTTCCAGCGTTAAATTAATGGCGTCTAATTCACGGATAAACCACCCCCGGCACGAAACCGTGCTCTTCCAGTTTAGCCCGCAGGTACGCAGCCCTCGCATCTAGTGCAGTGTCAAAACTGCCAAGTGTGCGATTCTTACCGTAATTGCATATTTGGGCTATGAATTTATGACTTACTTTGGAGAAGTAGAAACCTTTGGCTCGCGTCAGGTTACACAGGTTCTGTCGCATAGTAGCCGCTCGTAGGTTCTCGATGCGATTATCTTTGCGGTCACCGTTAATGTGGTCTACGGTATCCGGCCACTCCCCGTGCACTAAGAAGTATACCACCCTATGACTCATATACTTCTTACCGCGAATAACGATTTGATAATACCCAGTAGTCCCAGAGTGGGTACATCCAGCTACGTCCCCAGCCCGGTACGTGTTTCTGTAACCATCAACCTTCCAACGCAGCCCGCTAGGACTCGTTGGGTCATACATCAGCAACTCTCTCATATTTGTTCCTCTATTAAAGACCCCTAGGACCCTTAAGACAGGGACAAAAAAAAAAGCCCCCGGCACCCGAAGGCACCAGGGGCGCATATTACTCTTTAGTTTCTGTACCTGTCGCTGCATCAGCTACTGCATCAACAGCTTTGCGGGTACGTTTAGTAGCCTTACGGCCAGATTCGACCGAACCTACTTGAATGTGCTTCGCTACCTCAGAGGCGGCTTTTACCGCCTCACGTTGAGCAGCGTTGGCCTGGAGAGTCTCCAGACCGAACACGGCGATTACTGCCATTTAACCTCCAATCATACTTTGGTGGTGAAGGTGAACTTAGTCACTGCGGCGGTATCCGGACGACGCAGACCGATGTTGTACATCGCGTAGCAGTCCAGAACGTTGTTGAACTCACGCTGGTCGTCCCAGATGCGAGAGGTGAACGGTTTGGCTTCTACAGTCACCAGGGTCTTGGACTTACTGAAAGTCACCATGCGGCATTTCACATCATCCTCAGTGACTGTGTAAGCTGTGCCCAGCGGATGCGTACCAGCTACGGTCGGGAACTCGGTGCACTCTACTACCGGTACACCGTTCATCTTCACAACTCGGCGGTTCTTGTAACCATCGTCGTTGGTTGCACCGAACTCAATATTTAACAGCTTCGGATGCTCCAACAGTCGGGAGTAGGTATCTACGTCCACCAGAGTAATCATATCCATCAGCGGGGTCTTACGCTTGATGAGCTCATCAATACCAGCCTTGTGAGCCAGGTTGATGTTCATGGCGTTAGCTTCCATCTCAGCCTGGGTCAGCTGCTTATCTGGAGTACTACCTGCTACGAGGATAGAGGCACCTACTTCTATACCGTCGTTGAACGCAGGCTTCAGGTGCGCTGGTGCAACCCAGGAACGGCCCTTGATGAGCTGAATCAGGTGCGCCTGGTCGAAGGTCTCCGCGAACTCGGAACCGTTGTTCTGGCCCATCTCAGAGAGGAAGTCCGGACCAGTCCAGTCATCCTGGTAGTCGATTGGGTTACGGATGTACAGCACCGTATCCACTACGATAATCATCTTATCGTTACGGACTGGAGTACTATCCAGCGCCTCACCAGAACGACGACCCTTCACCGCAGAGGTATTCAAGCGGTCGATACGGTAGGTGTTAGAGCCACTGATAGAGCGCTGGCTAGAGAGGCCCAAGAACAGCGCCTGGTACTGGAAGCGGGTGTCCACTTCGTTCTGGTACACTTCCAGGTGAATATCGACGTCGGACGCCGCTCCGCCCCAGTGAGCTCTTGTATCACCAGCTTTATAAATAGTATCTGCCATGTATTACTTTCCTTTTAAATAAGATTAAAGACCTACGCGTTTACCGGCTTCACGGCGTGCGAGTAAATCATGATAACGTTGACTGAACTGTTGAGATTCCAGGCTTCGGTTCCCTGCCTCCTGACGCAACTTAGCGTACTCTGCTTTGAAGTCCGCAGCAGACAGGGCATTGTTGCCAGGGACCCCACGTACCAATGGATTTGAGGTCTTGATAAGACCCATATCACGACAGTAACCTGCCACCAACTCTGCTGCCTGTTTAAGCTCACCAGAATCAGCTAGGACTCGTGCAGCCTTACGCAGAGGTTCTGGGGCCTTGGAATTAAACAGCTGCGCTGCTACCTCCCAATTCTCCTTCCCACCTACGAGGTCGTACGCTTCCTGTACAGCCTTAGTGGCTTGCCCCACCTGGTCTTCAAGATACGCCTTAGCCAGCAACTCTGCATACGCAGCGTGCTCGCCGAAGCGCTCCTTGATGAAGGCCGTATCGATTAGGTTAGGGTCCTGATACTCCAGGGCCTTACTAAGTGCCCGCACCATGTCCGAGTCAGTTAACCCAGAGACTTGCTTCAACATTGCTACACCGGCATCAATCGTCGGGTTGCCTGTTTGAGCCAGCTCCTGAGGCTGCTCTTTGGCGCTTTCGCCACCCTTGTCATTAAGGGCCGCTTTTAGGGCTTCGATATCCAGAGGAATCTGTGCTGGAGCTACTGCCGGAACTACTGCAGGTGCAGGGGAATCTTTGCCCTGTTGCTGCTGCATAGAGATCTGCGCATCCTGCACGCCCTGATTATTTGGAGCGTTAAGAGGAGCGCCCAGGCCCGGAATCTTAGGGCCACCTTGGTTCTCTACCTGGGTAGTTGTTACATTAGTTTGAGTGGTTTCTACGCCGTCCATTTATACCTCTGTTGTTAGCCCGGTAACAGGCCTAGTTGTTGTCCTGCTACGGTTGGGTCCGCTGCCTGGAGATCTTGTACCTGTGACTGTGCTTGTGCCGCTGATGCCGCCGCTGCATTATCTTGAACTTGCTGCTTCTCTTGCAGTTGCTCTTCTGTGAGCATGAACGGTCCACTTACAATACCGTATGCATCCAAGTACCAATCTACGCATGCATCCTCATTAAAGCGAGGGGTAAGCTGTTTGAGCACAGGAATAGCCAGCTGCATAGCCTGGGTAGCTTCTAGCAGTTTATCTGCTGCTGCTGCTTTAGCTAGTGCTGCAGTGCCTACCATCACGTTGATATCCACGACGCCCTCGGTGAGATACACCTTGAACTTAGGATATGCCACGATAGTGTACAGGTACGCGAGCTTACGCAGCCAGGAGTCACTGAGGATGCTGAATCCACCACCCATAGCGTACTCTGCCTCTTTGGCATTCTGACGAATCTCATAAGCAGTTACACGCTCACCCTGTCGAGCATTGCCGGTGTACATAAACGCACGAGCCAGTTTCTGCTCAAGCATCTGGATGTCGCTAGCAATCCACTGAATCTTTTGAGCTGCACCACCCTCGTAAGCTGTTACAGGGGACTTGGTGTTACCATTACTACCACCACCACCAACCTGTACTGCCTCACCGGTCTCAGCTTGAGAGAACTCGTCCACATCCAGTCCAGAACTAGCATCAACCATAGGGATAAGGCGGGAAGCCTCAATCTCGTAGTTGGTCAACGCTTCGGTCAGTACAGACAGGCGCGCAAAGTCACCAGCGTAATCTTCCACCAGACCGCGTCCATAGTGCTCACCGTTAACCAGGTTCCACACCAGTACATTATACGGAAGTTCCAGCTCAGGGTAGGTGCTGCTCTCGCCTAGGCGGCGGCCATCAACTTCTTGATACACCTCATAACTTACTGCTTCTTCTCCATTTGGAAGGTGCTTAATCTTACGACAAGCGGCAGTGTAGATATCAATGTCGCTGTATGGGTCCCGACCATTGTAGTGTGTTCTTTGAATGTCTTCTGGGAGGTCCTGGATGCTGGCACGCTCTTTGATAATGAGTCGCAGCACGTTCCCGCTACCATCCCTTCGAACGGTAAAGTTACGGACCGAGTAGATAATGGATTTCCCGGTTCTTTCATCGATATACTCCAATGCATTCCCGGTGATAAGCAGCAACTTCACAGCTTGAAGCTTAGCAGCGTACCCATCCTTCTCGAACACCTTCTGAGAGGCGGTATTCTCTACCTCGGATAAACGAGATTCCGCAGTGCTAGAACTTCCCAGACTACTAATAAAGTCGTCAAGAGCTGCACTCTTAGAGAACCGGAAGAAGCTAGTACCTTGTGGGAATAATGCACCTACAATTTTAGTCGCTGCTGTATTGACCAGCTGAGCACCTGTACTCTGATAGTCTCGACTAAGCTGCATACGCCGCCCATCAGTATAGAGCTCTCGGGTAAAGATTGTAGGTAGCGTCCACTCAGCGAACTTCTCTGACGCATCTAGTACGCCAGCATCCTGGTCCCCCAGAAACAGCTCTGCTAATGTCTTTTTATAGTCCAAGCTTCCTCCTTACAGGCCCAGGGGGTTGCTCTGCCCTGCCTGTCGCCGTTTCTTCTGCTCAGACGTAATTGCATCTGCAGATGCAGAGGCCGCCCCGGAGGGGTTTACCTCAGCAATATTGTCAGCTGCACTGTTAGCCTCTAAGGCCGCCTGCTGTTTTGCTGCTTCAGCCTGCTGTTCAGCCATGCGCTGCTGTTGCTCTAATCCTTCATTATCAGTAAGACCAAGCATATCCGTGGCCTTACCTAACAGTTTACCTAATCCACCGCTCATGCTGACCTCACTAAATGGTAAGTTGTTTTGTAAGTGTTATCCGATGTATTACGACTAATGGCGATGCGTCCAGCTCGCATACACTTAGCGATTGCTTGCAGACCCTTCATAACTACAAGCATTGCCTCACTGTTTCCTGGTTTCAATACGAAGAAGTCTGTGTACAACACAGGCTCTACGTAATGGCAGTCCTCTACAGCTTCTGGGTAGTAACTGACAGCGCCGACCAAGTCGCCCTGGGAGTCATAGACTCCTAGTATATACTGTTTACCTAGTATACTTTTTAGTACTCTCCAATAGTGTTGCTCTGTGGTAAGGCCCCGACTAATGCCGTGACCAAGTTCGTGCAGAGCTCTCACTGCCTCTCTAATATCATCGTGCTTATGCAGAACTTTTAGCGAGTAAGTATTGGGTGTTTTACTAGTGTGTTTTAACTTCATTCCTACTCCTGTAACATTAAATTTTATGAGAAGAAGAAGGGTGATTCTAGTACTTGTCGGATGTCTAAAGTACCGATTGCAGGCATCTCCAGGTCTGTAAGGTCTGCCCCTGCTTCGGCAGCTGCCCGGGTAATATCCCCCAGAAGATCATGCTCCTCGTACAGCTTCACAAACTGTTCACGGATATGTCGGTGCAGGGTATCTACATCAGCCGCGTGAGTAGCCATTGAGTCATGAATCGGGATAATATCCAGACCCTCTGCAGCACAGAGCACCATCATCAAGTGCGTACTATCCAGACTATGTACAAAGTTCGGAGCAATACCAGAGGCTGCCTTACGCTTATTACAGGTCTTAAAGTCACGGTTGTGCACCAGCACGGCGGACAGGTTCATACAGTCAATACGTACACGTACCTCCTCTCGCTGAGAGTACCGGTTCATCACCAGCCCACCTAGCGGAGTCTTCCACTGTAGATGCTGACTAGCAGGTACACGCCTAGCGAGGTTCTGCAGATACCCCATAGCTGCTGCTGCTGCCGGGTTAGCTTCCTCGATAGCACTACGCATTCTAGGGGCAAGGTAGCAGGATAAGTTCCAGAGACTGTGCGTGTCTGTTCCTTCATACCCCTCTTCACAGGCCCCTGCAAAGATGTAGTCGCTGCAGCTGCGCACCGTGGCGCTGTAGAAGTAGGTCATGCTAGGACGCTTGGTCATGCTTCGAGTGATTTCGTTCTCTCTCCAGTACGTGCTCTGGATAACGAAATCCTCTTTGTCCAGGTCCAGTATCACCTTCTCGTCCGTACGGCGCTTCACATCCATGTACAGGTCCGCTTTCTTGTCGTTACCTTCCCAGTACAGATTAGTCAGGCGTCCGCCTACGGGATCTCTCAGTAGCGCTGAGAGGTGCTGTCCACCTGAGTTTGTAGCATCCATAGCGACTGGGATTCGGCTAATATACTCTTCTGGGCATCCAGAACGAACAGCATCAACCAAGTCGATAGCTGCTGCCAGGAAGCACCAAGGGCTGTCGGCGGAGGTAAAAGCAGGGCAATCAAAAGGAGAATCCGCGAGCTGCTCAATCTCTGCAAAGTTTGCATCAACCCAAGCTGCACGGTCTTCGAATAGGGTTTTGTCATAACCAAAGCAGGTAGCGACGTGCACTTTAAGCCAGAATAACCCTCTCTCTCCCAGAGGTTTACCTCGTCCGAATTCAAGAAGTGCCTTCTGCAAATCAGAACCTTGGGGGTGCAGTGAGGACTTGAAGTACAGTCGGTACCGCCAGTCCACACAAGTTGGGAAGTACAGGGCTTTCTCATCTTTGAATTCCTCTGCCATTTCTAGCGTAGTCAATAGGCTGCGCAGTTGCGACACACGCTTACGGTCGGCGCTGTACCAAAGAGACATACGCGTCTTCCACTCTCCGAAGCGGTCAAGTTCCTCCTCGGTGTAGTTCTCTTTTGGTACGCCATCTAAGTACCACTCCGGTTTTGGCTCTGGCACTGAACGCGGCATACCTACACCAATACCTAAGGCCCGCGCTTCTTGTACCCGTTCCAGTATGCGTTTATTAATGCGATAAGGAGTTTCCTGTGCCTTATTAAGTGCCTTCTTGATACCGTCCGCAGACTTAAATGCTTCTGCTACTTCACGCAGTCTGGCGCGGTCGATGTGCGAGTTGTGGTACGTCCCACGGTTATCGATTGGAGTGAGGTACCCACCATCCCACAATGTAGTATGTTGCACCGGCGGTACCAGCATTGGAGGCTTCATAGTTACGGTGTCAGCAGATTCCACTAACTGCTGAAATGCTTCCATAACATTATCTGCGGGATAGAGCATACTCAAGTTCCCGCTACCAGTCTTCCACTGGAACAGCCCTGTCTCAAACACTGCGGAACACAGTAGACGTCCCACAGAAATATTCTGAGCGTTGGTCCAAGGCTCATGCCCATAATGCACGTTCTCAGCACTGGCGCGGAGCGTACGCAGAATGTGCGTAGGCGACTTAGTACGGCGCTCAGTGAGGTATTCATATACCCGGTCCATATACGCTGGGGCAACATTACGTAGTTGTAATGCCAACAGCTCTGACTGTACATTCCTACCCAGAGCAGACATTACCGCCTGAGCTGTCTGGCGGCGACTGGCGGACTCGCCCGGGGCGACACTGAACGCCTCAAACATCGTGCACAGGCTCAGAGTAGTTAGAACATCCAAGGGGACTAAACGCAGGAATCGGCGGTACTTTCCACCGATACCCGGGGCTTTGACATTACGCATTTCCTCAATGGCTGCAGAGGCCACGTCGTACGCAGAGGTTAGCATGCGCTGAGTCATAGGCAGGTTCATAATCCCGCCGTTCTGCAGAGCATCGGTAATCAATTTGCGAGCACGTTCAATGCCGCGAATCTTGTAGGTCTCTTCAAGCTCCAACTGGCGTTCCACCAGTGCTTCCTCTGGTACTACAACCGTATTCAGGGCGCTAATCATAGGCGCTTAATCTCCTTGGTTATGTCCGGTATTTCTAACTACTGGTTTCGACTTACCCAGAGATTGTACATCTCCAGGTAGTCATTAGCGGAGCTTTCATCACCCCGCTCTATTGCTGCTTGCCACATCTGGTGGCACCATTCACTCGGTGTCAATGCACTCCCCCTTGTGCTGCTCATACAAATCTAAGTACTTGTCAGACTTAGCAATATCCTGCTCCAGCTTATCCTTATTACCAGCACGAAGTCTGTACTTAAGCCGATTTCCCAAGCAATACCCGTAGAATTGTTCCTGGGTCATGCTGCGGGCAATCACCACAATAGCTTCCAAGTCTGGGAAGAATTGGTAGTGTTTAGGCGAATTTACTACATCACTCATTTAATAGTCTCCCGTGCTTTGCGTCGTGCTCGGGCTTTGCGGGCCTTGAGCTTCTGTGCCGCAGCAAGTTCTTCTGGGCTGCGGTGTGTATAGTAAATCAACTCGGTCGCTGGCCTGCGTAGGTAGTCTACCATACGCTGCATATCCTCGACAATGGCCCCCTCATCTTGCATGGACCCCGTCACCCATCGACCTATAACAGATTCTGCCTTGCCGATACCACCATTACAGGACCGGTGCAATACTCCTCGGATGTGTCCGGTGCGGTGCGAGTGGTCTAGCGCAGGTCCATCTCCTGAGGTACTCTTGGCGGTGGTTTCTATGGGCTTACCACATATTAGACACAACCCATTTTGTTCTTTTAGCAACTTCAATGTTACGGCCCTGACCTGGCCCCGAGTTATACGACGTGCCGCCATGCTGCCCCCGTTAGCATTCTGTGTGTACTAGAAATGCCCATATTTAGGCGTTTTGCTATAGCGGACGCGCCCCACTCTCGGTCATTAGGTATGTGCATCTGTCGGAGATATCGCACTGTTGAGTCATCCAGTTTAGCGCGTCCGTTATCAGTGCCTTTCCTAGTAGCCGCCTCAACATTGCCGCGCCCACATGCGTGTTTATATTCTGCGTTACTTTTATGAGTACCTGCACGCAGATGCTCGACGTTTATACAGCGCGGGTTGTTACATAGGTGCTCCACAACCTCCGGGAAGTACCCATGCGCCCTATAGAACACCACACGATGTTTGGTAGTACTTAGCTTTTTACCTTCTATAGTAATAGAGCTAGTGGCATACCCTAGCCCCATACCCTTGCAACCGTGGTCTATGCACGGCGTGGTTAATTCCATACTTCAATCTCCCCAACTACATCCAGCAGAGCATTGTCGTGAATGAGAGAATCCAAATGCTCAACTGTTCTTCGATGTGTTTTGGGTGCTCGCTCACGCAGCGCGTCCAGAATAGTTTCAAGTTCATCATGTTTCCCCTCATAGTATAACTCAATCGCCCGCAGGCTCATTTCCTTCGCAGACATCTTCGCCATTGTCTGGGTGCTCCTGTATCCACTGTATGTGCTGTTTATGGTACTCGTGCAGCGACTGCACCCAGTCACGTAGACTGGGAGTAGTCAACAGTGACATCAGATACTGATAAGCAGAATCTGATTGGGAGCGTCGCAGGAACAGGCATTCAGCCTCTGCGAGTACATCTTGATTGTTTCGAGCGTAAGCCGCTACAACGAATTCTGCAGCGTCTTGTTCTGAGGTAATAGGGTAGATAGCATCAAAGGCCGTTCGCTTGCCGCAAGGCTTCCCATCAAGCAATGTAATACCTTTGACGTTATCTGCATCGTCTCCTGCTAGCATCTGCCACCAGAAGAACTTCAACCCGTGTGCCCGTACCGGCATAGCCTGGGTATCGTCCCATTTAATCCATCCGAAGGGATCCTCCAGGGCAGGCCACACCGTACCGGTTGGGATATCAAACCGTGCCATGGGGCTGAGCCAGGAGTCCTTGTCCTGTGACATCAGTATACCGCGCTCACCGAAGGCATATGAATCCATTATGAACAGGTCGTCCGCCTCGAAGAAGTCACTGCTGACTACCTGGATACCTTGCTCAGAATACTGGTCCGGGTTATCAATCAGGTGCCGCTTCAAAGGTGCCTTCAGTGGTAGCTCCTGCCGGTTAGCTCGCTGTCCCTGGTATGGCTTAGCGGTTGGCAGGTGCCAGCGCAAGCACTTAGCACACCCTGCAGGTGTCAGGTACGCCACTGCTTCCGAGCAGCCCACCAGGAACATATCCTCAAGCACTAGCTGATAGAAGCGACGTATTGCCGTATCTAAACGTTTCACTGTAGCGGCGGCTTTGTACACACAAAAGTCCGCATCATATAGCAGAATCTTCCCAGAGTTCTGCGGGGCTAGCTGCTCCCCGAGCTGGGACAAGTCAACCCCGTTGATAATCATTAGCGCCCCGTGATGTCTCGAGCCTTCTTGTCGGCCCAGTTAACCCAACGTTCAGCCCACTTTGCCTTGGTGAGCTTGTCACACAGATAGCAGAGTCCCGCCAAGGGGATTAGTGGGAGAATCAAAACTACGTAAATTGCACGCTGTAAGTATAGCATCAGCACGGCTCCAACTCAGACAACACTAGCACGGTGCCAAGCATGTCTCCGATTACTTCTGGCGTACGCAGGCTCTGATCTACGTCGTAGATACAGGAACCAATCTCTGCCAACCCGATACTGAGGGTACCTACTACGCGGATAACTGCTAGGTCATCCCCCTTCAACTTGTCGGCATGCGCAGCCAGGTCATTGTGTTCTTTGAAGGCGGTGGCGGCCAACTCCAGGTCCATCCCGTACAAGGCCGCGAGTTCATCTAAGGCATCATAGATATTGTCCAGACTAATGTCGTGTACACCACACGCTACAGCATCACACACTGCAGCACCAACCGTAATAGCTAGGTTCTTATACGCTTCTAATACTTTATCCACCAATTATACCCCCAGAAAATTTACTACTTCATCACGCTTAGTGCGCAGTTTATCAGCCTGTTCGGCGTACTTATCCGCTTCCGCTTTGCTGTGTTTGGAGTCTTCTACTCGTGCCTCGGATTGTGCCGCCAGGCGCACTGCATCATCTGCAAACTTAATTGACAACTGCTCATTCATTTGTGCCTTAGCGTCGGCACGCTTAGCTTCTGCTGTATAAGCTGCACTTAGAAGTTTGGTGAGAATCTTGATGATATTCATAGGCTTCCTCTAAGGCCCCAGGCGGGGCCGTATTAGTTAGTAATAGGGTTGCTTAGGCTTGCGGTGCAGCAGGCGCTACAGGAGCCGCTGGAGCCACTGGCGCTGCCGGTGCTACAGGGGCATTTGGTGCCGCTGGTGCAGCAGGCGCAGCCGGGGTGGCTGGAGCTGCGGGAGCAGTAGGCGCAGCAGGTGCCTGCATAGATTGAGGACTCGGGACCGAACCAGCATTCAACATAATATCCAACGCACTGCCCGGGAAGTCAACTGCTTTGTACATGTCCTCCTGAATCCAGTTTTTACTCTTACCATCGTCCTTGGTACCTTCGATATACAAGCTATCCCAGGTTTCTTTGGTAGGGTTGTTCCACAAGAACAGCTTAATCTCGGAAGCATCCAGCTCAGGCATTTTAATCGGCTCACCGGTATTCGGGTCGAACTTCGGAATCGGACGGATTGCCGCGAGGTCTACAATGTTGGACTTCTTACCCGCTGTGCTGGTGTGCTCATCCACCGGGAATACAAATGCTTGTCCCAGTCGCTGTGCAGCATGCTTAATACTGCCATCGTAGTTGAGCTTGTCGAAGAACTTCTTGAAGCCCGCACGCTCAAAGTTGCTGATAGTCATCGGATACGGACGGATACGCTTCACCTCACCGTTCGGGCCGTACACCACAATCCCGATGCGAACGTTCGGCGCGGCAGGCTTACCGGTAGGTTTACCACCTTTAGTCGGGAGGCGCTTACCGATTTCCACGTACTCGGTGAAGTAGCCATAGTACTCACCCTTCGGCAGCAGTACATCCTCATACGCACCACCCTGGGCGGTCTCCGTCATATCAACGTCTTGGGTTTCAATCGCGGCAGCAACCAGGGAGTTCAGAGTATCCAGTGCATTCATAGTCATATAATTATGTCCTCGTTTAGTTCAAATAATATTTACGTGCAGATGCAGGGCTTAGCAGCTACGTCCAGTCCACCTGCCGTTTTCGTCAAGTAGCATCGGAATTAACTGGGGGCAACCCTCGGTGATTACCATCACACCCAGGATTGGTTTCTTGCGGGTCAGCCTGCCGTATGCAAAGGCCATGCTCTTGCGGTCAATCAAGCAGCCTGCATACGCGCCAAAGTAAAGAGCGGTGCTTGATGCTGCATACTGAACTTCGAAGCGCCCATGCTCATGACCGAGGACGAGGCTCGTGCGTTCGTGGGAAGCGTTGAGCATGAAGTCACCACTAACCTGGTGTTGGAAACGTACAGGGCCGAGTGGGGTGTTAAGTACCCAGGCATCTGCCCATGACCACTTCGGCGCACCGTGTTCCGGGAACAGAATATCTCGATACTTCTTAATGAACTGTACCGGTAGACCGTGAGCCTTAGCGCGGCGATACACCAAGCTGCCGTGATTTGAGTCACACACAAGCAGGTTCGGGAACAGGTCATGTAGCTGCTCCAATACTAACTTAGCCTTCTCCAGCTCCACTCCGGCGCTATCCAGGTTAGGGTCGGAGTCGTGGAAACTGATTGCGTGCCCATCCGTCTCGTCACCCACCTGCACCACCATGTCAGGACAATACTCGTCCCGCACGCTTCGCAAGAAGTCCATAGCATCTACGTGAGTATAAGGAGAATGCAAATCACCCACAACAAGAATACGATGACAGGTACTAGGAACGCTAGTATTTCCAATGTCGTCGGTTGGACTCGGCTGAATAAGCTTACGAGCTTCCAGTAAACCTTGGTTAGCATTCGCTTTACTCCCCTTGTTGTCCATGAAGATGCTGCGCCAGTAGCGTACAAGCTGGCGGGAAACTGGATATTTTCCGTTCGTCATATCAGTGTAGGCCGCAGCTGCCGCTGAGTTGTCCTTGTAGCAACTCAACACTTTCTCGTGCTGGTCTTTGCTGAACAGGTTAATTAAACTAACTTTAGCCAATGGTTGCCTCTCTTATGTTGTTCCTACTCGTATCACATTAATTCTCGGTAAACCACAAAATCAAGCCAGAGTCAACACCTTTTACATTCTGGTATAAAAGGTTTTCGTGACCCGTCGTAATTGGCCCTATTCTCTGCTGGTGTTACTAGCCGAAGATTCGCAATTCTGTTATCCCACCTGTTCCCGTTTATATGGTCCACCCACAAACCTTTTGGTTTAGGCCCGTGGTGATATTCCCACACTATATCGTGAACATATCCGTAATGGCAGTGCAGGTACTTTGATCGGTGTATGCTCACCGGAACAAACCTATCCCGCTCATCCAGTCTGTGTCTATAAAGCAGTAGTGTTGGGTAGTACTCAGAGTAGAAGAATACATCCCTAACACTTAAGCCTCTCCTGGTGGCTTTAATTCCTAACTTTGTTTTCACTCTTTACTTCTCACTTGTAATATGCTACCCTAACCCCCTACACCGCCCAAGGGTCCACCTATATCATCACTCTACGATAAGTTTGTACTCTCCAGAGAAGAAGGTAATACCATCCCCAGGCTTCTCTGAGTTGTTGTCTGGATTGATTAATTCCACCTCCCAGAGTTCGGGGTCATAAGATATCACACGATGCTGAGTGCCTGGTGCAAAGTAATCACGATGTCTAGGTTCTAAGGGTTCCGGCCCAAGTCCTAGTATCTCCACAATACTACCCGGTTTAATAGTCATTCTACTTTCTCCTTACTGTACATGCTTGTACCCATTTCAGCTTCCGCTGGGAACGGGACTTCGCCAATGATGCCGTAGTTAGGCCAGAGCTGGTGAATACGCTTAGGTGCATCCTCCATACACTGCTTAACTAACAGGCTCGCTTCTCTGCCTACTTCCGGATTAGCACTATCCAGATACAATGCATCGTGCACGTTCGTAATCAAGCACACCTGATTATTGAACCAATCCCGTGCCAGCATTGCACGCAGAACCATACCAGCTGCTACCGCCATCAGGAAGAATGCCTCACCCTGACACCAGTAGTTAGCCATCTCAGTTTCTTTGTAGTCCATCACCTTTTGTTTGCGCTGACCAGGGACTACTTCCTTCCACTGCTCCTTCTGGCGGAAGCTGTATCGTGCACCAGCTGGGCTGGTCCAGGTGCCAATGCGGTAGATGCGGTAGCTGCCATCATCCGCTTGCTCCCGGTACATGCGCCCAGCCGCCCCGGTGCGCTCTACCTCCTCCTTTACTACCGCCCGGAATCCGATGGTGTCTGGGAACAGCTTCGCCTCGTTATCCAGGAACGACTGTGCATACTCCACTGTACAGCCTGTAGCAAACGCAATCCCTTTAGCCGTAGCCCCGTACTGTGCAGCAAAGCTCGGAGGCTTAATGTCCGTACGCTGCTGCTTCCAGTATTTGTAGTCCGGCCCATCTGCGTTGTGGCAGAGGTCATACATCTCTTCGTAGGTTTTGTTCTCCTTAAATGCTAGGCGGTAACAGTGCATGTCCGTGCCGGACTGCAATAGCCCCAGTAGTTTAAGGTCTCCGGTGTGAACACAAGACATAACCACTTCCAGGGCCGAGTAGTCAACCTCAGTGATGCGACCAGACTCTCCGAAACGAGAGGTGAACATCTGCTTAACCCGGCTCGTCCCATCGCGCGGTAGATTCTGGAGGTTCGGGTTAGAGCCCGACAGTCGCCCAGTGACAGTGGCACAGGTGTTAAGACGGTGGTGGATAATACCCGAACCATCAGGATTCTGAGGTATGACGTATTGAAGCATGCCCGAGGTCTTTTTAACTGACCCATCTTCGTTGTACTCAGTTCGTAGATAGTATGTTCCTGTGTCCTTCTCCAGAGCACCTAGCTCGTTCACCAACCGACAGAACTCAAATCCGTGACGGGCTAGCGCTTCCATAGCATCGGTGCTGGTGCTGTAGATTGGTGTCCCATCCTGCAGATTCCGGGCTTGCCTGAACTCTCCGCGCTCGGCATACTTCTCTCGGAGTACCTCGGGCAGTTCTTGGATGTTAACCAAGCCCGGGCAGAAGTAGAGATCATCTTCCCATTTGAGTTTCTCTTCCTCTGTATCTATGCGGAAAACTTTTGGTAAGCCCTTGTTCTTACCGGCCTTGTAAGTAACGAAGTTGTGTGCACCACTGACATCCGTACTTTCACAAGGTACAAACGTCCCCTCTGTACCCTGCACTAGATAGGCATCCACCTTCACATACTGCGGCGGGTCGTAGGGTACCTTCTTGCGGTACTTGATAGGGCCGCCATACACCAGCGCAGACATGTGGAAGTCAGACCCGAAGTTGAAATCCAACGTCTCCGGCAAGTCCTTGGGGATATACTGCTGCAGCTCCTGCTTAATCTCCAGGATACGCTGCTCCTGTTCCTCTTGGTTCTTGCGTGCAATAGGCATGTTCACGAACAGGCCGAACCATTCGCAGTAGGCCCAAGCCAGCAACGCATCCATACGCTCCCATACGTACTGCATCTGATTACGCTGGGCGAAGATATTGCACTGCCCGTAGAAGCACAGGGCCGTGTTCGGGATGTCCCCGTTAACTAGGTAGTCGTGCAGCAGCACCGGATCAATCTGGGAGGTTAACACACCTTGCTCCCAGAGGATCTTAACCCCATCTACTTTGTGCGTACCGCCGTACTTAGGAGCCGTCTCGTCCAGTGACGGATACATGCTCTGAAAGTCCGAGGCGATGTATTCTCCGTGCATCGTGCAGAACACCCTGCCGCCGCGCTTGAGGAAGGCCTCAAACTGCTGCCGCTGGTACGTGAGAAACCAAGAAATCTCATAGGCTGCGTTGTGCGCAACAATAAGCCAGCAATCTTCGGGGATATGAAACCACCGGCAGCCTTCTGCTGCACTGTTTCCCGCCAAGAAATCAGCTCTTGAATTGAAGCGCACCGATTGAGTCGCGCCAACAGTGGTAGTACCGTCAGCCTGTGTCGTGTCGATACGCCATGCTGACTCAACAACATAGTTGTCAGGGCAGTATGGGCTTGCTTTAGAGCCATAATATTCATGGTTCTCCGTCTCCAAATCTATATGCATTATGCTGGTTGTCATACTACACGCATCTCCTCTACGTAAAAGTCTTCGTGCGGAACGTTGTAGCATTTGCGGCTATCATTCAACCAATACGCAGCAAGCTCCGCGTGGTATCGGTCTTTGAAACACCCCAACACCTTCTCGCCGTAATCCTCATAGTCCCAGCTATAGCTATACATCAGCATGTATATCTTCATTTCCATTTAGCCCTCCGAGTCTTGTTAATTGCCAAGTGCGCAATCAGCTGGCTGCTATCCAGTGCGAACCGTTTACGGAAAGTACCTGCAGATGCAGCGTACGCCTTGATTGCCTCATCGTCGAGATAGTTAATGTCTAGTGGTTTAAGCATGGTAGCCTCCTGTGTACCTACATAGCGCCCTCGTAGAAGGCGCTAGGGAAGTCACTTGATTGGCGGAATATCAATAGCCTCCAGCAGCGGCTGCTGCAGCAGGTACGTGTTATACTCCTGTATCGCCTGTACCGCCAAGTCCCGCAGGCGCAGTGCTTCATTTACGTCCCAGGACGCTTCCAGGGTGAACATGTCAGCATCAAAGTAGAATGTAGCCTCCTTAGATTCAGCCAGTTTTATAGAAGCGTCCCAGTCGCTTACGACACATACCGTGTACACACCACCTTTTCGTATACCGGTGCGTTCTAGTAGCTCAACGGACACACCAGAAGTGCGACGAACTTTATCACCCACTTTAAATCTAGGCATTAATTTGGCCCTCATCAAATCGGCAACGCCCCGGCTCGAATCCCACCTCGAATTGCAGGAGCGACTCTTTACCAGATAGTGCCATCTTGTTCTTAGGCGTACTGATACCGCGGACGTTTTGCATGTGCGGCTGCTCGTTTCTGTCCAAGCACCCCATCATAATCGCCAAGTCCAAGGCACCCTGTACACCAATCTTGCTCTGCTTCATAGCAGTGAGCGGTGGGAACAGCATGTTGTAACCTTCAAGTGAAAGCTGCATAGTCCCTACAATAGCGCAGTCGTTCTCGCACCCAAGGATACGCAGCTCCTGCCACTTCGCTTCTAGATTCTGGTGCTCACTCTCCATAGTACCACCACGGATGTTCGCCACCATATCAATGATGATTACCGCTGGGCGCATCTCCTCCATGAGCGTAGAGATTTGAGCCATCGTAAGGGAGTGCGCTGCCTTGATACGGATGCGGTCTGCCCTACCTACTTTCTCCAGATAGGCTGGCACAAACTCTTGCTTACTGTGCCTGTCCTTAATCTCAGCCAGAGTCCAATGCAGCGCCGCTTGATATACCCTCGGCACAGTACGCGTCGCCGGGCCTTCATTAACCAGCCACAGAATCGGACGGTCTCCGTATACTTCCGGTTGCTGCTGCATCTGCTTAGCAAAGTCCACAGCAATAGCAGCGAGTAGACTAGTTTTACCAGAATCAACAGGGGCAGCCACAGCAATACAATCACCACCACGAAGCCCACGGATGCTATTAGAGAGTTGCTCAAATACGCCCAGCTTAAGACCGCCACTTTCATCAGTTGCGGCAAGTATCTCATCAACACTTCCGCTCTCCCACTCTAGTAGCGAATCATGAACAGCAGCACCATCACCGTACTTGCGCTGGAGGTGCTTCATCTCCAGCAGGTAATCAACTTCCTCCCCGTCTTGGTAGCGCTGCGTGAGCGCTGCAACCTCTCCGCTGTACGCCAGCTCGTTCAGGGTCTGCACAATCCCCACCACAGAATCCTGTGGTACGGCTTGTACTCCTCGCATAAGCTCGTCCATAATCACCCGCTCCTCACGAGATAGGTGCCCGGCCCGGAGGTTGAGCATGCTCTGCATCGCGTCCCACTGCACCTCCTGGTGCTCCGGGTACGTGTTCCAGTACAGCCCTACCCAGTCCAGTAGGTTCGAGGTATCAGGGGCGAGCATGCTCTTGGGTATCTGCTCTCGCAGTCGGTTCCAGACCTTCTGCGTGCACATTGCTTTAACTACTATTAGGTCCATAAATACACCTTATCGGTGGGAATCAAGAAGCTTATCAGATGCAATAACCGCAAAGCTACGGTCACTTTCAACCAAGCCCATTAACTCCGCAGCAACTTCAGCTTCCTCCTCAGAGTTAAACACCTGCAAAACCTCCAACGCCCTATATCGGGACCCGTCCTGCTCTTGGTCAAAGTAATATCCTACTGCACAGACACACCATCTCAACATAAAGCCTCCAGTATATCTTTGATTTCTGCGTCCTTCGGGTCCGCAGCGAAGTAATGTTCTCGGCATTGCATGAACGGGCGCAGTGCTCGGCGTGCTGCTGCTACCCCAGCGTGTCCTGCGGGGTCATTATCCAGCATCAGAATTACTTCCGGGCGGTTCTGGATCAGCCAAGCCCTCAGCGGCGTGGGCAAGCGTGTACCCAGCATAGCTATAGCCTGCACGTTCAACGCACTGTAACTCGTAACTGCGTGCTGTATCTTCAGGGCTGAGAGTAAGTCCTCGGTGAGTACGACCTTTAGAGGAGCGCCCGCAGCTACATCCGGTGCTGCGGCAGGTCCCACGGCAGCGAAAGGTATTGGCTGCCCGTACATTACCCACTTCGGTTGCTGCCGGGCATGCACTGCACGGCCCAGTACAGCACCCCCGACACAGAATAGTATCCGCTGTTTCTCGTTGCTCCATTCTGCATCCTCCACCATTTCAGGCATGATTCCTTTTGAAGCAAGGAATCCATAAAGAAAGTTCTGCGTTTCCGCAGGCGCTTGGCTAATGCAAATTGCATCTGCAGGTGCAGAGGGCTGCACCCTCGGCTCTTCCTGTAACTGTATGCGCTGGTACTGCTTGCGCTCTTTGCCTACTTGCTTACAGCGAAAACAGAAATACTCCCAAGCGTCTACGTTATTGTAGATAACACCCGCTGAGGTGCTCCCGCAACATCTAAACCTGGCGCGCTGGCCGATAGCTAGTCGCTTACAGGCACGCAGCCAGGGCTGGTCTGGTGATGTCCTGCTCATTCAAACCTCGCAAATTCCTTATTATACTTTACGGCGGCCTCGCAGTACGCTTCATGTGCTTCCTCTTCATTTTGGAAGGTGCCAAGATATATGCCAACCCCACGTACCCGTATCCTGGAGTACCATTGCTTGCGCCGTTTATTATAGTAAGCCCCCTTTTTAAAACCAGAGCGGGACATACCTCTACGGTTGCATGAATTTTCCCGCGGAGTAGCAGCACGCAAATTTAGCCAGCGATTATCGTCTCTTACACCGTTGATGTGGTCTACGCTACTTGGTACGGGGAGGCCCTGCAATTCGTAAGCAAGATGGTGGGCCTTTCGCATACTACCCTTATAACATATGAGCAGATACCCTTTAGAGTAGCTGCCCTTAGGTACGCCGTCTTTTGTTATAATGCCGGTGTGTTTATTGTACGCCCATACTGGCACGTTCTTTTCTCTTGATTTCATTTGCCATCCTGTTGAGGTCGTGCGCCAGTTGCAGAGCTGCGTCAGGTTCCAAGTTGAGAGATAGTACATCGCCGTAAGCCAGGGGGTCGAACTTTTTACCGCTCTTCACTATGGCGATACTGAGGTGCCCCTCTAACTCCCAATGCGGCTGCACCAGCATATGCTGGAAGTTATCTGCATCCGTAGTGCTATTATAATAGAGTACTGAGGTTGGTGCAGGTGGCAGCTCGTCCTCCGGCTCTTGGTACAGTTTGAAGTTAGGTGCATACCACGGGTAATAGTCATCGTCGATAGTAAAGTTATCCAACTGCAGCCAGTGGCCGCTTGAGGTCATAGCTGTAACTGTGTAGTAATCAAAATCCCCTTGGTGCTTCTTAAACGACGAGCTGCCGCCAGGTGATTTGCGTACTACTTTATCACCAACTTTAAATTTAGACATAATCAACCCTCCACAATATTATCGTATCCGCCCCAGTCTTCTACAACTCGGGTGCCTAGTTCAATCAGTTCTTCTTTGAAGCCATAATCAGAATACACCATGATATATTCCGCCGCCCTTGCTGGGTTATCTAGCACCCAGCTAATCAGTTGCTGCTTAGAAAGTTGTGACACCTCCTTAAACGCTGCTAGTAAATGCGGATCTTCCGCAGGGGGAACATCCAGGGGCATCGTTAGGGGATGCGTATAGGCAGATAACCACGCATCCGGTTCCACTACTTTAGGATCACGCTCAATCGGCAGGTGCTTGAATGTACCAGGACTGAGTACGTGCTCCAGTACGCTGCCAAGAATGCTAAGGTCCAGCACCTCATCCGGAGTATGTTCGTGCATGTACCCTACGCCTATGTTAGTGCATTCTGGGATAATCTGCATGAATTCAGCGGAGTCCGTGTATACCCCTTTCTGTAAGTGCGCATCCGTTCGTCCTAATCGGGCCGCCAGCTCCTTTGCAAACGTATCAGAACAGCAACGTTGGTATCGTTGATGCGTAATGATCCCATCTCCACGGCGGTCAAAGCTAATCATTGCCTTGACCCCAGTCCAGAAGCCAGTGTCATCTTTGGCGGATGCACTGCTACCCTCACAGCCTACTTCTTCATCCACGAAGAAGCAGTAGCGTCCATGTACTCCCCGCCTAATCATCTCCAGCATCAAGTAGATACCAGCACCACAGTCTGCACCTAGACAATCCGCCACCTGTGGATTCCGCAGGAACATTACACCCTTGTTAGTGATTGCAATGTCTGGCGCAGCACTACCAGGCCGGGCCACTGTGTCGAGGTGTGATGTAAATGCTACATCACTCTGTTCAGAGTCACCAATAAGCACAAAGTAGTTACCATGAGCGTCTCTTACATAGTGTTCCCCACCAGCAAGAGCGCTACTTAGTAGCGGCTCGAACCATTTGGTACTGCCCCAGCTAGGTCGGTGCGTCTCTAGGATCTTTGTCAGTAGTTTAAGGTCAACACCATACATTAAGCTGCCTCCTGTTCTGCTTTATCTTCTTTGTCTTCTTTAGCTTCTTCGTTGCCGAGGTAAGGCTCATCCAATACGGATGCAGCATAATCCGTGAGAATCATACCGTGCACAGGGTGTTCTTCGGCATGTACACTCAGAACATTGTATCCTTGTGCGCACACCATTGGCTCTCCATCGTGTACCGTACCCTCTATAGCACAATGTTCTACGTCACAGTCGAATACCCAAGAATCATGGTAGTCAGACCATGAGCAATCCCATGATGGGTACACCCGGTCGCGCCCCACTACTTGTACGTAAGTCTCACCGATGCAGTGCGGGCATACATAACCACCGTCACAAGCTTTGTACATGTCCTCCTCGTCGAAACGTCCCCCACACTCCGCACAAGCACTGCGACCATCATCAATCCAAATGTACCCATCAGCGTCCTGCGCTTCATAGTCGTAGCAGTCGCAGATACAGAATGCATCCCCACCCAATTCATCCACCCCGTCTTGGTTCCCATCCAAGTACGGCATAAGCACGGCACCTTCATTTTCAGGGTGTGGGATACGCGCCAGCATTGCACCATCTAAGCAGTCTGTATCTCGCTCATACCCATTAGCACGTAGAATGGCGTCCGCAGCATCCCCGTATGCACGGACGTATTCATTGGTTTCGATGTTAACGATAGCGCGGGCGTGTACTTTAAAGTCATCGCCAAAAAGTTCACCAGTATACTGGATGAACAAGCGCAGATTATTGTCCGGCAAGCCGTGACTAGTCGTGGCATATACACGCACCGGGCTAGCCTCGAAGTCGTATCCGGTCATGCAGCTACGAGGGCCATTCTCGTATGCGTAGTACCACTCCCGTTCGGTCTTACAAAGATATGTAGTAGGCTCCACGTTCATAGCTTTGAGGTCTTCAATACATTCCCGGAAGTCTACACCGCCTCCGTAATAATTAGCGAGCCACTTGCCTGCCCGCATCTCTACACAGCGATACTCAGTAACAGCGGCGTAGTCTTTGTGTAATCGCGGCTGCCCCAGCATTACTACAGGCTCACCGTTGCGGAAGCCAAAACCTAGAGGGATTGCAAATCTAGACACTACAAATCCGTGCAACTGCATAAGCAAGGTTGCTGCCCAATAGTCCCCATCATACACACTGTACCCACAAAGGTATTTGTCCCGGAGGGAGTGGGTAGGTGCTAGCATAATCTCTTCGAACAACTCTATAGCCTGTTTGTGCACCTTGTATCCGGTAAAGTATTGGACCGCTTCTACTACACGCTCTGTAACTACGTCAGGGCCATCATAGAAGGTTCTGCTAGATAAACCGAATGCTTGGTCGCAGGTACCTGCCCAGTCAAAGAGCTTATGCAGGAGAGTGTCACTAATATCAACCGTGCCCAGCGGCCCAACATACCCACCCAAATCCTCTCCTGCAGCTGTAAAGTTGCCGAGTGCTACAAGATACCCCGGCAGCACCCTTGACAACATATAAAAGCCATTCAAAAGCGCACGGGTTTTGTTACTTTGCACGCGCGCACGGCCTTGAGTTGATAGGTAGGGAAGTTGGCACCAGTAATCCCCGGAAGAGTACATCTGTTCCTTCAGTGGAAGAGCATTGGCCCCTTCTGGAAATTTGATGGTCCAACTCTCATAGGCAGGTACTTTTACGTCTACGGTTACTTTGTTAGTCTCTTGCATTTTCTTTGTCTCCGGTGTTAATAGTATCTCATCATGCATTAAAAGTTCAGCGCGCATACCACGCAGAGAGCTGTCGCTGCTTGTAGTAGGAGCGGAGTGCTCTTCTAAATTGCGTATAAGCTCCGCGATATCCATACTTCCGTAGCGCTGCAACCACATCAAATTCGATATGCTCTTGTAGTTTCCGCGCGGCAGGTTCTGTATACTCCCGATAGGTGGTGAGCACCACCGTAGAGTCCTGCTTACGAACTCGGAGGAGTCTGCGCTCGACCGGTACGATTCTTTTGAGTTCATTGGGCACCTCTTTGAATGTTTCCCACGGGCAGCCGCACTTGCCCTGTGTTTCTAGCAAGCGCCAGCACAGTAGCGCTGTTTCGTCTACTGTAAGCATACTTAATCCTTGAATACTACATTGCGAGCCACGAGTGTGCTATTGTCGCTGGATACTATACCGCCAACTGTGTGGTCTGACTGCAACCACCGCTGCAGAGGATTGCTATAGTGTTCAGCGTGCTCGTGCAGCGTACCATACAGCGGCACCCTGTACAGTAACCCGTTCGGGCGCTTGTACAAGTCATATGCAACTAATTCATTCATATTACACCTCGCACATTAAAACGGTGACAGTAACCGCGCAGGGTCATACCCAGCCGCTTTGCTTGTTTCTCATAATGCTGGCGCAGCGCTGCTTTTGCGCTGTATTCACGCGCCAGTCCGTCGATTGTTGGTTGCTGCTTACGCATCAGCAGCACCTCTGGATTCTTTCCGTACATACCCACCTCAATACTTACCTCAGATGCCGTTATTGCTCACGCCGTCCACGGTCAGAGTTACCGCAACGTTGGGTTCTTGTTCTCGCACTGCCTTGAGTATACGAGCACCTAATGCCTTGCAACCGCCCTCTGGATTTTCAAAGAGGTCATACTCGGGGCGTGGTTGCTGCTCTTGATGCTGCCCTTGTTGAACGTGTACAGTGCAATAGGGCACTGGGTTATTCACGTCGTTGCCTAGCACCAGCATGGCGCTGGTAACAATGATATTGACAATACTAGTCATAAAGTTGTCTCCAGTCGTTGATAATGCCAAGATTCACGGCGTCCAGCACAGTGCGCGCCGCCATTTCGGTGTAGGTATCCACAAATTCTAAGGGGGATTCCTGATTAGTGTCTTTGTCAGAGAATATAACCACAGTGTAGTTGTATTCCACGTATATCCGATTGCACCACACGGGCCAGAGTTCATGCCCAGGATAAACCAGTATTGCTTTCATATGGAACCTCGTACGTTAGTTGCATTCGCATAGCGCCCCATAGGACGCTATAGGCTTGCTACTAAAGTACGCTGATACCAATACGCGAATAGAAGTCGCTCAGTTTAATCAAGCCCCCAGTGATGGCATTCTGACGACTAGGACGCGCTAGTGACTTCTGGGCGGCACTGGGTTTACGTTTGCTACGCATTTCGGCAGCATCGGCACGACGTTGGGCGCGGTTACGGTATGGCATAGTTTACTCTCCTTTGACGTGGCATGATTGCCCTCTAGGGTACTCGTTAGAATACCCTATGAGAAATCACGCAGCAGCTTTCAACGTTGAATCCAGTACAGCGCGTACATCCACTCCCTGCGATACCAGCATAGACACAAGGTCAGCGTCACTTACGCCAGTCTCTTTAGCTTTCTTGATAGCGTTTTTAACGCGCCCCAGAGCTTGCAGGCGCACTGCATCGGCATCAAGTGCATCATTCTTCACTTGTTCAGCTTCGGCAGCGTACAGGGCCATACAGGCGCTATAGAAGTTGTTTACAATAACTTCACGGCCCTGTTTATCCGCTTGTTTATAATCCAGACGCACACTGTCCAGCTCAATACCCAGTTTCTCCGCTGATGCATAGCACTTTTTGGCATGGAACTCGTACTTGCCGGACTCTTTGTTAAATTTGATAGGTAACAAAGTACGCAGCACCATATCAAAGTCAGCGGCATCGCTACGCTGCATATCCATCGCCCATGAAACGTTACTACTAATCAGACCGTGAAACAGTGCACTGATAGTGATATTGCGCTTTGCTTCCACTACGTCGCCCAGCGCTTTACGGATGCTACCCGCAGCGGTTAGTTTGAATACTTTAGCGGTTGCATTAGTTACTGAGTTAGTCATGATACACCTCATCGGTTATCGGTTGTTTACTTAATGATTTACTTAACGAATTACTTCATATAGCACCCCGCAGGATGCTATAGGCTGTAATTAGCGTCCGAACTGCCCGGCAGTGTACCAACCTTGCGGAGCCTTGCTACTACCCTTTGTTTTGGTCTTACCGCGCACATTCGTACTGAACGTCGCAGATTGCTTGGTACGCATATAGCCGGATTTATTAAGAGCATCTCGACGCTTACGTAATTCTGAGCCTGTTAACTTCTCAAGCCCAGCGAATTGTTGTGCTAACTTCTCACGATATTTCATTGTGTCCTCCATCAAAGTTAAAGATTAACGCCCTAGCAGTATCTAGCTGGACGCTAATCTTTCACCTTGTTACCCACTGCACTACCGTGGAACCTGTGGTTCAGGTCTCGGCGCTATTCTTTTAAGGGGCAGCGCCTCAGCGCCCCAGCCGTTTGCCGTCTCAGCTCTTGACGTTACATCTTCACTACACTGATTGTATAGGCTTGGTCGTCAATGTACCAGTCAAGGTACTGGGCCTCCCCGCAAATCAGTTTACTGCTTGCTTCGGGATTCAATCTAGCTTATGTTCTTCGCGGTGTCAACTCTTTTTATCGAGTATCTAACCCTTCACACTATCTAGCTTTAATCCGGCTGAATCTCCCGACTCTGCCCCGTTCAGCACCTCAGTGCCTCCCGGTGATTGAACTATAGCGCCAACAGACCAAAAGAAGCAAGTAATTTTTAATACTTTTTGCAAATATTTATCTCTGAGAGCAAAAAGGGTAAGCAGGGCAAATACTTAGCCAATGCTTCCATTCTAGGGATAGCTCTAGGGATAGCCCACTACTAGTCAATACTAGCTAGTGCTAACCAATACTAACCAACACTACACGTTACTACATATAGCAGAACGTAGTGTCCGTACGTAGTGAAAGGACACGGAGTGATGCGGTGACTGTGTAGGTATGTCAGCCTACTGCGTAGGCACTGGGACATACTAGTGAATACCTAGTGAATACCTAGTGACTACCTAGTGAGTAGATAGTAGTAAGTAGTATGTATGTAGTTCCCTAAAACCCTCCTACTCCTGTAACATCATTTCAGATTAGCTTTCGAATGAAAGTAAGGGTGAAGAGATAGCTCTAGAGATAGCGCTAAGTGGCGGAGTGTAGCGGATAGTGGTGGGTAGTGGATGTGCGCCCTAGTGGGGAGCGCGCAGCGTAGCATATAATCGGCACAATGTAAAGCACTAGAGATAACCTTAGAGATAGCTCTAGAGATAGCATATAGACGCACTAGCAGCGCACTGGGCGGCGCACTCGGCACATACTACAGGCTCAATGCTTACAAGACAAGTATCAAGCATCATCTCAAAAGTAACTATTTCAATGATACAAAGTTGCGTTGGGCGCATTTACGCATCAGGGCGCAAATTTAAAAATCCTTTAATGATTTATATCGATGAAGCCGCACACTCTGTATATATCGGCATAGAAACCTTATATGCACAAGCTCGTGGTGCAAAAGTAGCTATCATAGGACTTACGCAAAGTGCAGCGGATTTGGTTGCTGAAATTACACAAGCAAGAGCAGATAAACTTTTAGAGCTTACAAACACGAAAATCATTATGCGTTTAAATGATACTAAATCGGCAAGGACAATTTCTGATTTGGGCGGAAAACGCAGGGCGTATTCATACTTTTTGACGGTTGAGGGTGGCATTACTTCAAGAGAGGTTGAGGAATTAAACATAGAAAGCGATGACATAACCACGCTTGGCAAAAGAGAAATGTTTTATTTTGGTTTTGAGGGGCGATATAAAGGCAAAACACTACGAGTAGATAACGGACAGGTAGAAATTTTATTCCCTGATGTAACCAAAAAGAAAGATGTGCGATGATAGATTTAGTGGAAAATTTGATGAAATTCATCTACACTCATACTCTTTTTAGAAATGTGTGTTATTTTATCTTTATGAGCAGCTTGCTTTTGT
>ERZ1031798.37-NODE-37-length-34522-cov-18.725157_pt1 | contig 34522 bp, 19 predicted proteins | sample MGYA00517882_ERZ1031798 | MGnify/ENA primary metagenome ERZ1031798 (study PRJEB33719, sample SAMN04261244) | wastewater metagenome | biome: rural village; feature: human; material: feces | host: Homo sapiens | place: El Salvador | collected 2013-01-07 ...
AGAACTATCTGCCTTAGTCATAATACATACTAGATAACAACAAAACATTCCAGTAATGGAACTTGCTATGAACAAGACTAGAAATTTGTTCATACCTTTTTATTTTTTACTATTTTATTTATTACTATATATACCTAAAATTTGTCCGTCAGCTGCCTGGATATATATTGCAGATGGTTTTTCTAGCACACAAGGATTCCCAGAAACTTTCCAAACTTTATTATTAACTAAAACAACGGTAAAAGGTTTTTGCTGCATTATATATTTTTCTCCAAATTTAGAAATTAATATAGATACACCTATTTTTACCGCATTTTCTGGTTTTTCTATTAATGCGACATCTGTCGGTTTTTTCTGTCTTACAGAAATTGGCACTTCATTATAAGCATAAAAATACCCAGAATCACAATTTTCTATACTATAGTCTTCAAAACCATCATAATTAAAAAGCTGAAAATTCGAAGCCTTAATTTGATGTTGTGGCACAATACCAAGAAGATTTTTTAAAGTTAGAAAACCAAAAGCAAAGCCTATAAAAATTATGGCTATCAATGAAATTCTTTTTATTTTTTCCATGAGTAGTTTTGATTGTTTAATAAAATTTTTATGACGTTATTATAGAGCTCAAAGGTTTCTTTTACAGAAACCGGTTTGGTCTCTTTTGATGTTTGAGGCATTTTTTCTCATGGTAGTTATTGTCGAGAAATACCACCTAAAAGAAACTATAAGCCCTAAAAATAAGACGAAAGTTGGAACTGAATTCGGAAGAGCGTTAATTTGAAAACCAGACACATCATAATCTAAAGATATAGACTTTTCTAAAGATTTGAGTTCAAAAATAGGGATTGTAATCTTTGGAGTCCCAGTAAACATAGAAACTGGAATATCTCCAAATTTTGCAAGAGAAGCTACTGTTGGTGAAGGAATATCATTAGGTATTTCTTGAGCAGTTGCTTTTATCGACAAAAAGCATACATAAATAAATGTAAGAATCCTTATACTCCACATATTAATCAATATTAAATTCTTAATCAAAACTAAATTCATGTGCAAATTTACAAATATTTTTGGATACAATAAAATAAATGGATAGAAAATATTTAATTTATTGGCTTTTATGCTTATTTTTATCGATTTCGATATATAAATGACAGAACTTTCGCAAGTGGTTTAAGGACGGGCTGAAGGTCCACAAGAGGGTGTGTCATAAATCAACAGCTCGCAAGTCCGCTAGGCGTTAGAGAGATACGCAAGTCCGCAGGAACGCCTAGCGGACTTGCGTATCTCCCTAACACTAGTCAACTGGTTTTATAAATAAGTATAAACCGAGTCAACTCGTCTTATAAAATAAGATAAAAAGTGGTCAACCAAAATCGTTAAACCACACCTAGCGGACTTGCAAACCACAATGCCCAGACTTGCCCAAGCTTTTGGGTATTCGTGCCCAACTATGTAGGGCATTGTTGCCCAAGGCTTTGGGCATGGATACCCAACGTTTTGGTCACTCGTACCCATGTACGTGGTCATGGCTACCCATGTACGTGGGTACGAGTAACCACGTACGTGGACATAATTGATGCATTTCGTTCGATATTTCGCTTGTTTTGTATGCTGTTTCGCTTGTTTTGTATGCTGTTTGCCGGTTTTTTATGATACTTCTCCCTATTTTATGATACTTCGATGATACTTCTCTGGCTATTTTTAGAAAAGTATCATTCTTATAAACACTTATATATCAGATATATGAACTAAAATTTTCCTGAAAAATGAGACTTTGAGACTTTTTTCGAGAAAAAACACTTATATGTGTGCGCGTGGGAGCGATGGTAAATCTAAAAAGTACTCATTCTCAGTTACAAAAAATGGGGTGGGGCGTCTTTATTGTATGGATAAAAACGATAAACTGGTAAACTGTTTAAAAAATAAATAATATGATGAACAAACGGAAAATCATGATCATGATGGCTGGGATAGTTTTGCCAATCCTTGCACCTCAGGCTTCAGCCGCTGCAGAGCACCATGACTGGGAAGACCAGCATGTGCTTTCCATCAACCGGGAACCGGCACGGGCTGCATTCATGCCTTATCAGGCAAAGAAGGGAGATAGCCAGATGTCTCTCAACGGTGAATGGAAGTTCAGATGGACGAAAACGCCGGAGGAAAGAATCGTGGATTTCTATCGTACTGACTATAGCTGCAAGGACTGGAAATCGCTCGCAGTACCAGCCAACTGGGAGGTGAATGGCTATGGTACACCTATCTATATATCAGCAGGTTATCCCTTTAAAATCAATCCTCCTTATGTGATGACTACACCTAAGAAGGACTGGACTACCTACGAGGAACGCAATCCTACCGGACAATATAAACGTAGCTTCCAGCTGAAGGCAAACTCGCTGCTGTTCCGTCAGGACCGTCAGACTTTCCTGCGCTTCGAGGGCGTGATGAGCGCCTTCTATGTATGGGTTAACGGCGAGAAGGTGGGTTATTCGCAGGGTTCGATGGAGCCGAGCGAATTTAACGTGACTCCTTATCTGAAGGCAGGCAAAAACGAGATAGCCGTAGAGGTTTACAAGTATAGCGACGGTAGTTATTTGGAAGATCAGGACTTCTGGCGCTTCGGCGGCATCCACCGTGATGTTTGGCTCTATTCCACACCGAATGTCCGCATCCGTGATTTCGCCGTCCGTACCCTGCCGCAGCTCTCTTCCGCTACATCCTCTCCTTGTGATTTCACCCTGCAGATTAATCCGCAACTGGCGGTGGCTGCAGGCGAGAAGGGAGAAGGTTACCGGCTGATGGCATGGCTGGAGGATGCTGAAGGTAAAGGTGTGATGCTGAAACAGCCGGGAACTGACAGGCCGGAGGCTTCTCTGCAGGCTTCTGCCGACGAAATTCTCGACCTGAATCATAAGGCAGCCCTGATGAACGAATGGTATCCGCAGCGAGGTGGAAGAAAATTCGAACGCATGGAGGGTGTAGTGGAAAAACCGCATGCCTGGACTGCTGAGACACCTTATTTATATACCCTGAAACTGGCACTTCTCGACAAGCAGGGAAGTGTGGTGGAACAGGTACAGCAGCGCATCGGATTCAGATGGGTTTCGGTAGAAAACGGACAGCTGATGGTGAACGGAAAACCTATCAAACTGCGTGGCGTGAACCGGCACGAGCATGATCCGAAGCTGGCACGAGTGATGACCGAGGAGATGATGCAGCGCGATATCCGGCTGATGAAGCTGGCGAACGTGAATGCCGTCAGAACCAGTCATTATCCGAATGTTTCCCGCTGGTATGAACTGTGCGATAGTGCCGGCATCTATGTGATGGACGAGGCAGATTGCGAGACCCACGGACTCCGTGGAACGCTCACCTCTACTCCCGACTGGAATGCCGCCTTTCTGGACAGAGCCGTGAGAATGGCAGAAAGAGACAAGAACCATCCGAGCATCATCTTCTGGAGCTTGGGCAACGAGAGTGGTTTCGGTGCCAATCATGCAGCTATGGCAGGCTGGCTTCATACCTTCGACCCAACGAGACTGGTGCATTATGAAGGTGCTCAGACGCCTTATCAGCCGGCGAAAGGCTTGAGCGAGAAGGATTTTGATGAGACCGACCCAGCCTGTGTGGATGTCATGAGCCGTTTCTATCCCCGTGTGAAGGCAGAGTATCTGAATCCGGGTGTTCCTGAAGGTTCTGACAAGGAGAGAGCGGAGAATGCCCGATGGGAGCATCTGCTGGATATTGCGATGAGAAAGAACGATAATCGTCCTGTGCTTACCAGCGAATATGCCCATTGTATGGGTAATGCGCTGGGTAATTTCAAGGAATATTGGGAGGAGATATACAGTCATCCCCGTATGGCTGGCGGCTTTATCTGGGACTGGGTAGACCAGGGCATCTATGCTCCGGGAACCAACCATGTGCTCTATGGCGGTGATTTCGGTGACAAGCCTAATCTCAAAGCTTTCTGTCTGAACGGTGTGGTCTTCTCCGACCGCTCGGTATCGGCTAAGTATCAGGAGGTAAAGCATGTTTATGCACCGGTGTGGATAACTCAGAAAGGGGATGAAATCTGGGTGAAGAATCATCATTCCCATCTCTCGCTGGAGGGCTTCAGCTGCCAGTATCAGGTGACGAAAAATGGTGCTGTCGGTCAGGAAGGAGAGCTGAAGATGCCATCAGTACAGCCGGGTGATAGTGCAAGGTTATGCAGCTTGCACGATTTCAAAACGTATAAAAATACGGATTCCCGATTGAATCTCTCAGTCATTTCCCAGCAGGGTGTAGAGGTAGGAAGGGAGCAGATAGCCCTCAGCGATGACTTGTATGAAGCTGGCAGGAAACTGGCTGCGGATGCCATGAAGCGATATAGGTCTTCCCGCCGTTTGGCAACTCTGTCAACTGCCGAGTTGCTGGCACGCAATTTCTCCGTGATTCCTCAGTTCTTCCGTGCGCCAACCGACAACGACAAGAGTTTCGGCAACTGGATAGCGAAGGATTGGAAGAAAACTCATCTCGACAGCACACTTTCCGCTATCCCGCTGAAGGATGGGGAGTATGTATATCATTATGGTGAGGATGGGGCATCAGATAAGGCTGGTTCTTCGGCATCGGCTAAGTCTGGCGGCAATATCCGTCTCCGCTTGGAGGTATCTCCTCTGCAGGACGGCTTTGTCGACGTGAAGGCTACCTATAGTTTTGAGGGCAATCTGCCTGAACTTCCTCGTTTGGGCCTGATGCTGAAGCTGCCAAGAGTGGCTTACGACCAGGTGAAATGGTATGGCAGGGGACCTTGGGAGAATTATCCTGACCGCAAGCAGTCTTGTCCGATAGGATGGTATGAGAGCAGCGTGGAGAATCAGTTTACCCACTATCCCCGTCCGCAGGACAACGGCAACCACGAGGACTGCTCGTATATCGAACTGACCAATAAAAATGGCAAGAATGCCCTGCAGGTTGTCGCTGCCGGCGATACACCTTTGAGTTTCTCTGCCTTGCCATACAGCGTGGCAGACCTCTATGCCGCCCGTCACGATTTCGAACTGAAGCAGTCGGGTAATCCTAACCTGCGCTACACCTGTCTCAGTCTCGACTGTGCCGTTCTGGGCCTGGGTAACAGTAGTTGCGGACCTGGTGTGTTGAAGAAATATGCCATCGACAAAACCAAGACTTATACTCTGCATTTCAAGATGAGAATACTGTGAGGCATCAGGTATGGGGATGCCGTTTTGAGGCAAATTAATAACTTGTCGGAAAAGGTGTGTAAAAGCCCTTTTCTGACAATTTTAGCTCTATAATCTGCGAAAGTTGGTGATTTTTGATATATTTTCGCAGCTTATCTCGAATTATTTGTTTTGCATTATGCAATTTGCATAATTTAATTTGCATAATTCGAGAAATCTTATTATCTTTGCCGCCATAACTACTGATTTAATTAGGTAAAGAGTATGGAGAATCCTTTTATTATCACAGGCAAGATTAAGCCAGAGTACTTCTGCGACAGAGAGGTGGAGGCAGAAAGAATCATCCGAAAGGTAACCATTGAGCTATATAGATATAGTACAGTATGCTATGAGTAATAGTAGCATATTATTCTTATTTGTTTGGATTGCAAGTCTTCTGTTGGAGGAATACAAAAAATATTTGTTGTAAAACGTAAAAAATGAAGAATCGAAACCATATGAAGAAGATTGCTTTTATATTATGTTTTTTATGTACCATATTGTTTATGGTGTATATATTGTTTGGCTTTTTCCGCTATGTGAATTTTCGTGTTGATTCTGCAGGAATGCAAAAGTTGAGCCTGGTGGGGGAAAATGATGCTAATATGTATTTGCTGACATTAAAATTGACACATTGTAATAAGCAGTTATATTTTGGATGCATGCCATACCCTGGTGGAATCTCTGATTCTGTTATTCAAATAAAGGGCTATGATGAAAAAGGCAAGACATTAGATGAGAAAGTTTTGTGTTTCCCGAAGAGTCAAGATGATTCTATCAGAACTATTTGGTTGAATTATGAAAATAAAGAGGTTCCTTGCAATTACAGTTTGAATATAGATAAACTTCAAAAAGAATTAAATTCAATGACGCAAAACATACGAGGTGAATATTATAGCAAAGAAGAAGATGCTCATTATATGTATCGTTTGTTCTGTGTGCCAAAAGGACAACCTCTTCCGAAGAAGCTGATATTTCGCTTTGATAAATATTCTCTAGAATGTGATGTGAATAATATCCCGAAGAGAGTGAAGGTGACACGAATTGACAAAATGGAACCTTAGGAGACTTCTAGTACAATTCTTGTAAAATAGAATACTGATTATTCCGTCAAAAACAAGGAAAAGGGCATTTTACACTCCCTTTTCCGACAACTTTAGCTCTATAATCTGCGAAAGTTGGTGTTTTTTGATATATTTTCGCAGCTTATCGGCGTGTTTTCGGAAAAATATCGTATCTTTGCACCATCACTTAAAGAATCATAATATGGCAGAGAAAATCATCGGAAGACATTCAGAGAAGGCTCTCCTGGAAAAATATTACAACTCTGGGAAAGCGGAGTTTATCGCTATGTATGGGCGACGCAGAATCGGCAAGACTTTCCTGATTCGACAATACTTCAGAAATCAGTTTTCTTTTGATATGACAGGAGTATTGGAGGGTAACAAGAATGAGCAGATGACTGCTTTCCACATGGCACAAAGAGACATTTTGTGCAAATAATAAAAGTAACCGATGATTATATATATTATTGGTCTTGGGGAGGTATAAACAAAGCTAGTATAAATTCTTGGACAGGTATTAGTAAAGTTATAATAGTAACAAAATGATGAAGATTCTGCGATTAATTAAAATGATATTAGTCATCGCTATTGTCGTGCTGACTATAACTAGTTGTACTCCGAATAAGTCACATAATTTTCAAGTGGCTAATGTTGAGGTACAAAAAGTATCAATTGATGGTATGGATAGTGATTCTGTTAATCTGTATTTAATGACAATAGAGATGGCAGATTGTAACAGATATTATTCGTTGTTGAAAGATTTTACATATTCTTATGATAGGGGGATATTATTCCCTGTTCAAAGAATAGAAGGCAGGAATGAAAAGAGTCAGGCTGTAACTGGCTTTATGTATGGATTGTCTTCATATTTAAATCAATCATATTCTACTCTCGAATTGGAAGATGAATTTAATAGAGCTTTTTTTTGTCCTTATAGTAATGATATTGCTAGTTTTATAGACGAATTGAATAGCATGGGGATTAATTTACGTGTGGAGAACTATGACAAGCAGAAAAAATGTCATTTTGTAAGGAGGCTTTTTTGTTTGCCTAAGGATAAAGGCCAGTTAAAGCAACTATTGTTATACTTGGAGAATAAAGTGATAGTTTGTAAGGTGGCTGAAAAATCATTAAGGCTAAAAGTGAAAGAGCATTTTTAGAAGACGAAAAACAGGTCATCTAATCATGAAATAGAAATGTATAATTGTCGGAAAAGGGAGTGTAAAATGCCCTTTTCCGACAACTTTAGCTCTATAATCTGCGAAAGTTGATATTTTTTGATATGTTTTCGCAGCTTATCGGCGTGTTTTCGGAAAAATATCGTATCTTTGCACCATCACTTAAAGAATCATAATATGGCAGAGAAAATCATCGGAAGACATTCAGAGAAGGCTCTCCTGGAAAAATATTACAACTCTGGGAAAGCGGAGTTTATCGCTATGTATGGGCGACGCAGAATCGGCAAGACTTTCCTGATTCGACAATACTTCAGAAATCAGTTTTCTTTTGATATGACAGGAGTATTGGAGGGTAACAAGAACGAGCAGATGACTGCTTTCCACATGGCACTCAAAACTTATGGCTACAAAGGAAAGAAGAATAACACTTGGCTAGATGCATTCTTCGCCTTACGCCAACTCTTGGAGGAAAAACTCCAAGATGGCAAACGATGCGTCATATTCATCGACGAACTACCTTGTCTCGATACACCTAGGGCAGGTTTTGTTCATGCCTTGGGACATTTCTGGAACAGTTGGGCAAACTGGCAATCCCAAATCATGCTCATCGTTTGTGGTTCAGCTACGTCATGGATGGTTCGCAATATCATAGACGACCATGGGGGGCTGCACGACAGAGTAACCCATGAGATGCCTCTCCATCCTTTCACCTTAGCGGAAACGGAAGAATACTTCCAGGAAAATGGATTCAGATGGAAACGTTTGAGTCTGCTGCAAGTATATATGGCTGTAGGCGGTGTACCTTATTATATGAGCCTATTCCTGCCAGAAGAAAGTCCTGCCATCGGACTAGACCGTTTGTTCTTTAGCGAGAACGCAGAACTGCAAAAGGAATATCGCCGACTGTTCTACTCTCTCTTTCGCAATGCCCAACCTTACCAGGACATCATCTCTGTCTTGGCAAAGAAGTCGAGCGGCATGACAAGAGAGGAGATAAGCAAAGCCCTCAATGTTGACAACAACGGCAAACTGGGAGACATGCTTACCGACTTGATTTATTGTGATTTTATCCGCAAGTATAATGTAAGGGACAAAAAGATAAAAACGAACTCGGCACTCTACCAACTTGTAGATTTCTATACCATCTTTTACAACACATTTGCCTCAAAAAACAGCACCGAGGAACATTATTGGAGCAGAAATGCCACTTCTTCGGAAGTAAAAAGCTGGTATGGGCTAGCCTACGAGAGAGTCTGCCAAGCACATCTGCCACAAATAAAGCAAGCCCTCGGCATCGCCAGTGTCAAAACAGAGCATTATTCTTGGAAAAGCAAGACCCTGACAGATGGCGCACAAATAGACATCATCATCGACCGTGCCGACAATACCATCAATCTCTGTGAGGTAAAGTATTGTGATCACGAATACCAACTTGACAAGGACGAGTTCTTCAAGATAAATCACAGAGTAGAGGCTTTTGAAGAAGAAACCCAAACAAAGAGTACAATCTTACCTACCATGATTACGACATTCGGACTTGCCAAAGGTATGTATAGTGACCAGATTATCGTTAAGCTAACCATGGATGATTTGTTTGGAAAATAGCAAGACCCAAAAAGTCCAGATGAAATCATCTACTTATCTAGTTACAAAACCGAGGGTTATGAGTCTTTATTGGGGAATAACAAAATGAATATAAACAAATACGGAATAAACAATATGTATCTAAAACAAACGTTTTTAACGATAGCTTTGGGGGCGATGGCGATGACTGCTGCCGCACAGGCTAGTATTGATACACAGCGCCAGTATCTCTCGGGACATGGATGTGATGATATGGTGAACTGGGACTTCTACTGCACAGGTGGTAGAAATGCCGGCAAGTGGACCAAGATTGGGGTGCCTTCCTGCTGGGAACTCCAGGGATTCGGTACCTATCAGTATGGTATGCGATTCTACGGAAAGGCTACTCCAGAAGGTATTGCTGACGAAAAAGGAAAATATAAATATGAGTTTACGCTGCCACAGGAGTGGGAGGGCAAACAGATAGAACTCGTCTTCGAAGCCGTGATGACCGATGCCAAGGTAACCATCAACGGCAGAAAGGCGGGAAATGGTTTGCATCAGGGCGGCTTCTATCGCTTTACTTACGATGTGAGCGACCGCATCTTCTTCGGAAAACATAAGAACCGACTCGAAGTGGAGGTGAGCAAGGAGAGTAGCAACAGTCAGGTGAACATGGCGGAGCGCCGTGCTGACTACTGGAACTTCGGCGGCATCTTCCGTCCTGTATTCATCGTGGCGAAACCTGCGGAGAACATCGACCGTGTGGCGATTGATGCCAAGGGCGATGGTCATTTTATGGCAGACTGCTACCTGAACCGTGCCGTCAAGGGTGCGAAGGTGAAGACCGAGATTCTGGATGAGAAAGGAAAGGTGGTAGCATCGAACGTGGCTGATGCCAGAAACAGCGATGAGGCGCATGTCGACTTCCAGACGAAAACTCCTAAGCAGTGGACTGCCGAGACACCGCATCTCTATACTGCCGTCTTCACACTTCAGGATGCAGCAGGCAAGACGCTCCACAGAGAGCGTCAGAAGTTCGGCTTCCGCACCATCGAATACTGTGCCAGCGATGGCGTTTATATCAATGGTCAGAAAGTCATCTTCAAAGGTGTGAACCGTCACAGCTTCCGTCCTGAGACCGGTAGAACGCTGAGCAAGGCGAAGAATATAGAAGATGTGAAACTCATCAAGAGCATGAACATGAATGCCGTGAGATTAAGTCATTATCCTGCCGATCCTGAGTTTCTGGAGGCATGCGATTCGCTCGGTCTTTATGTGGAATGTGAGTTGAGCGGCTGGCATTGGGCACATCCTACCATCGTGGGCAAGCAGCTGGTGAAGGAGATGATTACCCGTGATGAGAACCATCCTAGCATCATCTTCTGGAGCAACGGTAACGAGGGTGGTTTCAACTACGAACTGGAGCCAGACTTCGCTCTCTGGGACAAGCAGAAGCGCGTGGTACTCTATCCTTGGGCTAACCGCAACGGCTTTGAAACCAAGCATTACCGCTCTTATGGCGAGACCCAGGAGTATATGCGACAGAAGGAAATCTTCATGCCTACCGAGTTCCTGCATGGTCTGTATGACGGTGGACACGGAGCAGGACTGAAGGATTACTGGGACATGATGATGGCAAACCCTCGCTGTGCCGGCGGATTCCTCTGGGATCTGATGGACCAGGGTGTGGTGCGTACCGACAAGAATAATTATGTAGACTGTATGGGTAACTTCGGAGCCGATGGTATCGTGGGCCCTCATGCCGAGAAGGAAGGCTCTTACTATACGATTAAAGAGGTATGGTGCCCGGTACAGTTGACTTGGAATGATGTAGAGAAAGGTGAACTCACCTTATCTAATCAGTATAACTTCGTGAATCTGAAGGATTGCCGCTTCTCTTATCGTCTGTTGCAGATGCCAGCGATGGGCAGCACTCAGGTCAAGGTATTGAAGCAGGGCAATCTCTCTTCTCCGGATGTAGCTCCGGGCAAGGAAGCCCAGGTGAAGATACCGATGATGGCGAATGCTGATGCGGTAGAAATCAAGGCTGTGAACCATGAAGGTGAGGAAATCATGACATGGAGCAGGGGAGTGAAGAGTGAAGAACGAAGAGTGAAAAATTCAAGTGCTCCAAGTACTTCAAGTGCTTCATCTGCTGCTTATGCTGACCAGGCTGATGCTGTTGAAGTGAAGGCGGGTGGAAGAACTTATCGCTTTGCCAAGAAAGATGGCAGACTGATGGGTGTTGAGGTTGGCGGCAAGGCAATCTCGCTGAGCAATGGTCCTCGGTTCATGGCTGCCAGAAGAAGTGACCGCAGTCTGGACCAGTTCTATAATCACGATGACAAAGAGGCTGAGAAGAAAAAGACACTCTATACCGAGTTTGTTGACCAGGGCGCTTTTGCCGGTTTCGAATGGAAGGAAGCGGAGGCAAAGCTGGTGGCTACATACCAGCATGGCTCGCTTGATGAGGTAGACTGGCTGTTCCTTTCTGACGGTTCGGTGGCTGTAACCTGTCATTACAATTTCGGTGGCGTAGTAGATATGATGGGCATGGCTTTCGACTATCCGGAAAGCAAGGTCCGCAGCAAGGCTTGGGTGGGCAATGGTCCTTACCGAGTTTGGCAAAATCGCGAACAGGGTCCGCAATACGGCTATTGGCAGAACGACTATAATGACCCAATTCCAGCCGAAAGCTGGGATTATCCTGAGTTTAAAGGCTACTTTGCCAATGTGAAGTGGATGCAGCTCAAGACTGATGAAGGAAAGATCGGCTTCTCTGGTCTGACTGCCGATGAGCACATGGGTGTTTATACCCCTCGTGATGGTCGTGATGGTCTGCTCTATACCTTGCCACAAACCGGTCTGGCAGTCTTCAAGGTGATACCTTCAGTAAGAAATAAGGTAAATACCACCGACCTCAACGGACCTTCAGCTCAGCCAAAATGGCTGAACGGCAAGGGCAAGGTGGAGTTTACTTTGAACTTTGAGCTTTGAACTGTTAACTTTAAACTGTTAACTTTTAACTGTTATGAACTGTTATGAATAAGAAAAAACGATATACGGTGATGGCATTGTCGGCGCTTCTGGTAGCGTCGACAATGGCTCATAATGACGAGGCTAAGCCCTGGACCTTCTGGTACTGGATGTATGGCGCCGTTTCCAAGGCTGGTATTCATGCCGATCTGGTCGGTATGAAGAATGTTGGTTTGGGCGGTACCTATCTGATGCCGATCCGTGGTGTCAGCGAACGTCCGGAGTATCAGGGCGAGGCGGCACAGTTGTCACCTAAGTTTTGGGAGATGGTGGATTACTCTTTCCAGCAAGCCGACTCCCTAGGGCTTGACATGGGCATTCATATCTGCGACGGTTTCGCCCTGGCAGGCAATCCGTCTATCCTTCCTGCCGAATCGATGCAGAAGGTGGTATGGACCGATACCATTGTGGGTGGCGGCAAGAAGATAGAAGGCATGCAGATGTGGCAACCCGAAAGTTATAAGGACGGGAAGTTGCAGCCTGCCGGAAGCGAGGGTGGATATTATCAGGATATCGCAGCTTTTGCCATCCGATGCAAGGAGAAACCCCAACTCTTCAAACCGGAGAAGATAGAATATACCGAGGCTGTTTCTACCGCCAAGGGCTATTATCTGGCAGCGAAACCAGCCTCTATCACCTATTCGTTTCATAAACCCGTTACGGTGCGCAGCATGCGTGTGGTGCCTAACGGCAACAACATCCAGTCGCAGCGCCTCCTAGTGCAGGCTTCTGATGACGGCATCAACTTCAGAGATATCAAGCAGTTGGTGCCACCCCGTCAGGGTTGGCAGAACACGATGTGTGATTATACCTTCAGTTTGCCGACTACCACCGCCCGCTATTTCCGATTCTCATGGACGCCGGAAGGTACAGAGCCGGGAGCAGAAGACCTGGATGCAGCCAAATGGAAACCGCTGCTGAAACTGGAGAATATCATCTTGAGCAACCAGTCGATGATTAACCAGTATGAGGGAAAATCGGGTGCCGTATGGCGTATCGAAACCGATGCGGCAGCTAAGAGCGAGACCGTGGCGAAGGCAGATGTACTGCCTTTGAAACTGGAAAATGGAATGGTGATGGGTGTCATGGTGAACGGCAACCTGATGAATAAGTTGCCTAAGGGAACCTGGCGCCTGTTGCGAATGGGACATACCTCAACAGGACAGACCAATGCGACAGCCGGAACCGGTAAGGGACTCGAAGTGGATAAGTTCTCACCGGCAGCCGTCAGGAAACTTTTCAATTCCTGGTATGCATTGTTCCTGAACCGTCCGCACAGCGATGTGGTGAAGTTTCTGCACATCGACTCCTGGGAGTGTGGCAGTCAGAACTGGGGCTATCAGTTTGCCGAGGAGTTCAAGGCACGCCGCGGTTACGACCTCATCCCATACCTCCCGATTATGGCAGGTGTTCCGATGGAGTCGGCTTCCAGATACGAACAGGTACTGAAGGATATCCGTCTCACCATCAATGACCTGGTAAACGAGAAGTTCTTCAAGACCTTTACCGATCTGGCTCATGAACAGGATATAGAAGTATCTCACGAGAGTATTGCACCAACCTTCCCTGCCGATGGTCTGCAGCATTATCAGTATGCCGACAATCCAATGGGAGAATACTGGCTCAATTCGCCTACTCACGATAAACCCAACGACATGCTCGATGCCGTGAGCGGTGCACATATTTATAATAAGAACATCGTTCAGGCAGAGGGATTCACCGAGGTTCGTGGTGTATGGAATGAGACACCAGCCATGCTCAAGCCGATGCTTGACCGCAATCTGGCGCTTGGCATGAACAAACTCTTCTTCCATGTAACTGCCCATAATCCTTGGATGGACCGCAAGCCTGGTATGACGCTTGATGGCATCGGTCTCTTCTTCCAGCGCGACAATACCTGGTATCCTGAGGCACGTGGTTTTGTGGATTACATCACCCTGTGTCAGAATTATCTGCAGCAGGGCAGACCGGTGGTAGACATCGCCGTGTTTACAGGCGAAGAGATTCCGAGCCGTTCGCTAACTCCGGATAAACTCGTTCCGATGCTTCCGGGTGTGTTTGGTGCAGAACGGGTGGCTAGTGAACAGAAACGTATGGCTAATGTGGGCATTCCGATGGAAGAATCGCCTGTGGGAGTAACTCATTCGGCGAATATTCTCGATCTGAAAGACTGGTGCAATGCCCTGCATGGCTACAAATATGATTCGATGAACAAGGATGCCTTGCTGAAATGGAATTTCGAATACAGTCCGAAGGGCAAGTTGCCTGGAAACCAGGACTACCGCATCCTGGTGGTTCCGCAGCCGGCAAATACCCTGTCTGCCGAGGTAAAGGCGAAGATAGAGGAGTTGCGCGAGGAAGGCATCATTATCATCGACAAGCCTTATCAGGCAAAGGACTTCTCTCAGTATGGCATCGAACCGGATGTCGTTCTGCCCGAGAATATGGATTATGCTCACCGCTGTGTGTTGGAGGCAACAGGCAGGAAGGACATCTATTTCCTGACTAACCAGGAGGATAAGGAACGCCAGATTACGGCAACCTTCCGTACCAGGACTTCCAAAATCCGCCAGGTTGTGAAATTGAGTCTGCCAGCTTATGGTTCCGCTTTCGTTATCCTCTCGAACAAGGAAGACATGCAGGTTATCAGTCAGACAGGTCATAAACTGGTTGAAGAAGAAGGTGTGGGTTTTACAGAAAACTATCCTTCTGTGCTGGCTGTAGCCGATAAGTGGAAGGTTCATTTCGATGATATCCGCAAAGATACCACCATAACGCTTCCTTTCGACTGGTCGAAGTCGGCAGATGAGAAGATGAAGTACTACAGCGGTCACGTTACCTTTACCTCTTCTTTTGAATGGGGCGATTCAATTCCGGTTTCTGCAGAAGAGAAAATGGAAGTTCCAGCCGAGAAAACGAAGACGGCTCCTTCTAATGACGGATTCATCAAAATCCAGTTGGGCAAGATTGGTGATGTGGCACGTGTGCTGGTCAACGGCAAGCAATATGGTTATGCCTGGACAGCTCCTTACGAGGTGTATGTTCCGAAGCGCGACCTGAAGAATGGCAGCAACGAAATACAGATTGTTGTAGCCAATACCTGGCACAATGCGCTGCAGGGTGCTGGCGAGGGAAAGGCTCCGTTTAAGGGAATCTGGACCAATGCCAAATATCGCACCAAGAGCAAGGCGCTTCTGCCTGCTGGATTACTCTCCACGATTAACATCGTGTATTAGTTGATAGTTTATAGTTAATAGTTAATAGTTTATGGCAAGACTGCTCATTTAACATTTAACACTTAACATTTAACATTGAACATTGAATACATTGAATAAAATGAAGAAACTGTTATGTTCAGCTCTGCTGCTTGCCATGACTCTGGCAGCGCAGGCAGAAGTGAAACTGCCAAAGATCTTTGGCGACAATATGGTATTGCAACAGCAGACGGAATGCAACCTCTGGGGTACTGCTGATGCCAACAAGGTGGTAAAAGTGCGTGCTTCCTGGAACGGCAAGACCTATAAGACTCAAGCCGATGCCCAGGGAAAATGGGCGATGAAGATAGAAACGCCTCAGGCTGGCGGTCCTTATGAACTGAGTCTGAGCGATGGAAAGGAACTGAAACTTCACAATATCCTGATTGGTGAGGTCTGGATCTGTTCGGGTCAGAGTAACATGGAGATGCCGATGAAGGGATTCAAGGCACAGCCTGTTGCGGGCACTCCTGAAGAACTGATGCAGTGTAAAGACCAGCAGTTGCGCCTCTTTACGGTTCAGCGCAATGCCCAGTTGCATCCTGTTGATACGGTGGCTGGCGACTGGAAGGAAGCTGATGCTGCAAGCGTTCGAGAGTTTAGTGCTGCTGCTTATTATTATGGTAAGACGTTGCGCCAATCGCTGGGTGTACCAGTAGGTCTGATTGTTACTTCCTGGGGCGGTAGTGCCTGTGAGGCATGGATCAACGGCAATCTCATCAAGAGCGATTGGCTCAAGGCATTCCCTAAACTTCATACACCTTGGAATGAGGCTGATGTGAAGAAATATCAGCAGCGCTGTCCTTCGGCTCTCTATAATGGTATGCTCCATCCGCTCATCGGTTACACCATGAAGGGTGTTATCTGGTATCAGGGTGAGGATAACTGCAATCGCTATGCTACTTATGCCGACCAGATGCAGACCCTGGTAAACAGTTGGCGCAAGGAATGGAAGCAGGGGATTTTTCCGTTCTATTATTGTCAGATTGCACCCTACGATTATAGTCTGATAAAATGGAAAAACAACAGTGCCCTGCTTCGTGAAAAGCAGATGGAGGCAGAGAAGCGCATCAGCAACTGCCGTATGGCTGTATTGCTTGATGCCGGTCTGGAGTATGGCATCCATCCACGTAAGAAGAAGGAGGTGGGCGAGCGTCTGGCTCTGCTTTCTCTTGCCAATACTTATGGTCAGAAGGGATTGCCTGATTTCGCTGTCTACAAGAGTGTTGAGTTCAAGGGCGATACCGCTGTTGTCAGCTTCGACCGCAGCAAGGAGTGGGTTTACTTCAACAATGGTCCTAAGAGCGACAACTTCGAGATTGCCGGCGAAGACCAGGTATTCCACAAGGCACAGGCTTGGATTTCACGCAACAAGGTTTATGTAAAGAGTGAGGACGTGAAGAAACCTGTGGCTGTGCGCTATGCGTTCAAAAACTGGGTTGTGGGCGATCTTTTCCACGATGGTCTGCCTGTCAGCTCTTTCCGTACCGACGATTGGGAAGTGAAGTAATAGTTTATAGTTAATAGTTTATAGATGAGATATTACATATTGATGGCTATGATGCTTTTGCTGGGCGCAGGCTCGGCAAAGGCATCGGCTTACGATGATACATCGGTGGCGGGTTTGTTTCCTGTCAGCAACCAGGGACGCGAGGTGTGGAATTTCAATCCCAACTGGCGGTTCTATCTGGGTGATGTGCTGGGCGCAGAACGTGCCGACTATGATGATACAAGTTGGGGGGTAGTTTCTACCCCTCATAGTGTGAAACTGGAACCTGCTGAGGCTTCGGGTTGCCGCAACTATCAGGGTATAGCCTGGTATCGCAAAACCTTTATCGTGCCGGGCAATCGCTCTGAAATCTATTTCGAGGCGATAATGGGCAAGCAGAAGATTTATGTGAACGGCAAACTGGCTAAGGAGCACTTCGGAGGTTACCTGCCTGTTATCGTCAACCTGAAAGAGCAGGGACTGAAGAAGGGCGATAAGTGTGTGGTGGCTGTGATGGCTGACAACTCTAATGACAAGAGTTATCCTCCTGGCAAACCGCAGTATACACTCGATTTTGCTTATCATGGTGGTATCTATCGCGATGTATGGCTTATTAATAAGAAGGAGGTTTCTATCACCAACGTGATTGAAGCTGACCGCCGTGATGCCGGCATCTTCGTTCATTTCTCGGATATTTCAGAGAAGCAGGCGAAGGTGTTTGTTGATGTCGACTTGCAGAATGTGGGCGGAAAGGCACGCAAGGTGAAGGTGGAGCAGAGTCTGCTGGATGCTTCGGGCAAGGTGCTCAAGACCGTTTCGCAGAATGTGCTCCTGGCAGCAGGCGATGCACATCAGACCGTCAGACAGATGTTCTCTGTCAGGAATCCGCATCTCTGGTCGCCGGAGACACCTTATTTATATAGTGTGGTTACCCGCATCAAGGACGGTAAGCAGGTATTGGACGGCGGAAAAACCAAGTTGGGTATCCGCAGTTTCGAGTTCCGTGGCAAGGAAGGTTTCTGGCTCAACGGCAAGAAATATCGTCAGTTTATCGGTGCCAACCGTCATCAGGATTTTGCTTATGTGGGCAATGCACTTCCCAACAGTCAGCAATGGAGAGATGTGCTCCGTCTGAAGAATGCAGGTTTCAACATCATCCGTACTGCCCACTATCCTCAGGATCCATCGTTCATGGATGCCTGCGATGAACTCGGAATCTTCATCATCGTGGCTACACCGGGCTGGCAGTATTGGAACAAGGACCCTCTGTTTGCAGAGCGTGTGTTCCGGAATACCCGTGAAATCATCCGTCGTGACCGCAACCATCCTTCGGTCCTGATGTGGGAGCCTATCCTGAATGAGACCCGCTATCCTAAGGATTTCGCCCTGAAGTCGCTGCAGTTGACCAAGGATGAGTATCCTTATCCATACCGTCCTGTGGCTGTTGCCGACTGTAATTCGGCAGGTGTCAAGGAAAATTATGATGTGGTTTACGGATGGCCGGATATGGATATGAGCGGCATCAGCCAGTGTGTCTTTACCCGAGAGTTTGGTGAGTATGTGGATGACTGGTATGCGCATAACAACCTGAACCGTGCCAGCCGCAGCTGGGGTGAGAAACCGATGCTGACCCAGGCTTATTCTCTGGCGAAGACTACCGAGGAGATGCACACACCGGGACAGTTTATCGGTGGTTGCCAATGGCATCCTTTCGATCATCAGCGTGGCTATCATCCAGATCCTTACTGGGGCGGTATCTATGATGCATTCCGTCAGAAGAAGACAGCTTATTATATGTTTGAGTCACAGCGAAGCGACCAGCCATTTGTGCATATCGCTCACGAGATGACCCAGTTCAGCGATGCCGATGTGACGGTATTCTCTAATTGTGACAGCGTTCGTCTTACCACCTATCAGGGTGCCCATACCTATACTTTGCCAGTTCTTCATCCTACGGCAGCCGCCTTTAATGCCCCTGTGGTATTCAAGAATGCCTGGAATTTCTGGGAGGCTCGCGAATACAGTTATAAGAAGAAATCTCCTCAGATGGTAGTGATGGTAGCAGAGGGATACAAGGATGGCAAGGTGGTTTGTACCGACCAGCGCATGCCTTCCCGCCGCAGCACCAAACTCCGTCTTTATGTTGATGAGATGGGCAAACCGCTGGTGGCTGATGGTAGCGACTTTGTGGTTGTGGTAGCCGAAGTGACCGATGATAACGGTCATGTTCGCCGTCTGGCTAAAGAGAATATCCGCTTTACCCTGGAGGGTGAGGGCGAAATCATTGGCGATGCCAGCATCAATGCCAATCCGAGAGCCGTAGAATGGGGTAGTGCTCCTATCCTGGTGCGCAGTACGATGAAGCCGGGCAAGATTAAGATTCATGCCGAGGTTCAGTTCCCGGGTACTCATACTCCTACTCCTGCCGACCTGGAGATAGAAAGCGTAGCTTATCAGGGAACCATGATGATGGGTACAAAGACTGCCAAGTCTGCCACTTCATCATCTGTTCAGAATACTTCTTCTGCCACTTCTTCTCATGAGTTTACACCCGAGCAGAAGGCAAAGATGCTGAAAGAGGTAGAAGACCAGCAGGCTGATTTCGGTATCAATAATTAATAATGCGTAACCGGAGTGTTCTATGCAGAAGATTCCGTTTACGTAATCGTTATCGTCTTGAAATCTTCAAAAAACAGAAAGTTTATTGGAGATTTCAAGACTTTTTTTGTACTTTTGCATACGTGAAACGATATTTTACCATACTTCTCTGTTCGCTTTATGCCTTGTTGGGTATGGCGCAGAACAATATGCAGGTAGCCCATTATTCTACGAAGGAAGGGTTACTTCACGACATCGTATACTGTTCTCTGAAGTCGAAAGACAGTTTCCTGTGGTTTGGAACCTGGTTCGGCTTATCTCGTTTCGACGGCTCCCGTTTTGCCAATTATTCTGATGCTTACATCTCCTCTTCCGACCAGCCACCCCGTAAGGTAGAATGGTTGGCAGAAGATGCTCTGGGCAATCTCTGGATCAAGACGCTTGACTGGAAACTCAGCGTCTTCTTCAAGCAGACTGAACGTTTCGAAGATGTCTATGATGAACTGAAACCTTATGCCCGTAACCTGCAGGTCATCAAGATTCAGGCAGATGGTACCGGTAAGATTCTCCTGCTCACCAAAGATAAGAACCTGCTTCTTGCAGAAACATTAAAGGATGGAAGCATCCGTATCCAGACGCTGGTAGATGCCCGAAAGTATATCAATACGTTCAATTATCAGTTGTGCCAGAATGTGGTACAGCTGAAGGCTTCGCGTGCCAACTATGTAGGAAAGGATTATCAGATTTATTCCGTTCCTGTTACTGCGAAAAACAGGAAGTGGACGCTCGGCATGTGGCAGCAGTATTTCGCCCGTAAATCGAAGGAACATTTTGTTTATCATACCCCGAACGGATGTGTGTGGCAGTTGGATGAGTCGCATACCGCCCTGGTGTGCCGTAATCCGAAGACCGGATGGGAACGCCGTTATCCGGTTTCGGGTGTAGGTAAGGTGGTGGAACCTAAGTTCATCGCTACCTCTCATCATGGTTACTTCTATCTTTCCGGTGCTGGCGAAATTATCTATATTGATCCGCAGACGATGGAAGGCGTTAACCTGGCTTTCCTTCCTAAGTTCCAAGACCATAAGTCAGATAGCCACTTCTTGAACATGAACCTGGACAAGGACGGACTGTTGTGGCTCACTTCTGCTGATAATGGCATTTACCGTGTCAGTTTCACCCCCAACCAGTTCCGTGTCATCCCTTTGCCGGATGGTGATAAGAGTGGAGTGAAAGCCATCTGCCAGTTGAAGAATGGTGATGTGCTGGTGGGTGCCCGCAGCAAGAATGTTTATCTGTTGGATATGCAGGGCAGGGTGAAGCAGGTGTTCGATTATGCCCATCATCAAATCGGCAGCATTTATCATGCCATGTATGATGACAGGCAGAATCTCTGGCTCTCTACCAAGGGAGACGGATTGGTAAAACTGACTCCCGATGCCTCCAGACCACTAGGGTATCGCATCGCTCATTACCGTCATGATGCCCGGGATCCTTATTCCATCAGCGGCAACAATGTCTATATGACCTGTCAGGATTCCCACCATCGCATCTGGGTGGCTACGCTGGATGGAGGTCTCAATCTGCTGCAGGAACAGGGCGGAAAGGTGCGCTTCTACAATAAATATCATGGTATGAAAAACTATCCCGGTTACGGACTCTACATGGATGCCCGTAACCTGGTAGAGGACAGTCATCAGAGAATGTGGGTAGGAACGATGGACGGACTGATGTCTTTCAAGACAGATTTCAAATCGGTAGGCGACCTGCACTTCGATACTTATCGCAATACCGAAATCAATACCCGTGCCAATAGTGACATCTACGGACTTTACAAGGATAACAACAGGCAGGTTTGGATGTGTACCTTTGGTGGAGGTCTGAGTCGTCTGGATGGTTTTGATGAAGTGACGCATCTGCCTATCCTTACTTCTTTGGGAGCAAAGGAAGGTTTGCATAATGATGTCATCATTTCGATTTTAGAGGATAAGATGGGACGCCTTTGGCTGGTAAATGCCGATGGCTTGTCGTGCTATGATTATCAATCAGACCGCATCCGGCATTTCGACAATTCCGACGGTTTCCCTGATGTTCAGCTTGAGGAATCTTCTGCGGCTTTGATCCAGAATGGGGAGATATGGCTGGGGTGCAAGGAAGGAATCCTTGCTTATCAGCCGGAACGTATCCATACCACCCGACTGCAATATCCTATATATATAATAGGTGGAGAGGTGAACAACCGCGATATCCGCAGTTACAATCAGCCAGCCATCCTGGAGAAATCAATGGTTTATACCGATCATCTCACCCTGCGTCATTCCCAGTCGATGTTCACTCTGGAGTTTGCAGCCCTGAATTTCTGCAATCCGGAGCGCATCAGCTACCGTTACCGGCTGAAGGGTTACGACCATGATTGGCATTATGCTGGCAAGAACCGTTTGGCTTCCTATACCAATGTGCCGTCGGGAACCTATCAGTTTATCGTAGAGGTAATGGATGCCACCAATCCTGATTCTCACAGCACGAGAGAGCTGACCATCACCATTCTTCCACCCTGGTGGGCTACGTGGTGGGCTTATCTCATCTACATCATTCTGATATCCGTAGCCAGCTACTATGCTTTCCGCTATGCGAAGTATCAGATTCGGCTGAAGAACAATATCTACATCCAGAACCAGCTGGCAGAGTATAAGCGCAAGTTTAATGCCGAACAGCAGGATAAGCAGTTTGCCGACAAGGTGCGCCGGTTTATGGAAGCCAACCTGACCAATGCCGATTTCGAGATAGATATGCTGGCACAGGAATTGGGCATGAGCCGTTCAGCCTTCTTCAAGAAGACGAAGGCTGTGATGGGCTGTTCGCCAAGCGATATGGTGAAGGATTTCAAACTGAGTCATGCCGTAGAATTGCTGAAGCATTCCGGCCAGAGTATCACAGATGTAGCCTACTGTTGCGGCTTCACCGATGTAGGCTATTTCGGCAAGTGTTTCCGTAAGAAATATGGCATGTCGCCAAGAGAGTATGTAGCGCAGCAGCAGGAGAGTGAAATAAAAAAATAAAGTTTTTTATAAAAAATCTCAAAAAAGGTGATTACAGCGTGAACCAATGTGCGTCTTTTAGGCAATTGAAACAAACAAATTAAATGTTGACTAATCATTTTTACCTAAAAGGCAAATGAAACAACTGTCTTATCATAGTAGGTTTATATTGGTTCTGTTATTTACGTTGTTGAACACTTTACCAATATGCTCACAGGCGGCAACTCCTAGGTACAGGATAGCTGCTTGCGACTGGATGATGCTGAAACGTCAGAAGCTGGGCGAGTTTAAACTGGCTCATGAATTAGGAGCAGATGGTGTTGAGGTTGACATGGGCGGATTGGGTAAACGCGTGTTATTTGATAATCAGCTTAGAGAACCACAACAGGCAGAAAAGTTTCAGGCTGCAGCCCGTCAGTATGGCGTAGCTGTTCCTTCTATGGCGATGAGTGGCTTCTTCGCTCAGAGTTTCCTGACTCGTGATAATTATCAAGACCTTTTGAAAGATTGTTTCCAGACGATGAAACTCTTTGGCAGCAAGGTGGCTTTCCTTCCACTCGGAGGTAGCGGAAAAGACTGGCAGCAGGAAGGCTGTGCAGCATACCAGCAGATGGTTTCTCGCCTTCGCACAGCCGGTGAGATGGCAAAGCAGGAGGGTATCACCATCGGTATCAGAACAGGAATGGATGCTAAGTTTGATAAGAAACTGCTGAAGAAAGTAGGCAGCAGTCAGATTAAGGTCTACTACAATTTCCAGGATGCAGCCGATCATCATCGTGATATCTGCAAGGAACTCCGGAAGTTGGGCGCCCAGCGTATCGTCCAGATACATGCTTCCAATACAGATAGCGTAAATCTCCAGGAAGACCCGGAAATTAACCTTCCGAAAATCAGGAAGACGCTTGACAAGATGAAATGGAGCGGCTGGCTGGTGGTAGAGCGGAGCCGTGATGTAAAGAGGGTAAGAGATGTGAAATATAATTTCGGTAGAAACATCGCTTACTTAAAACAGGTATTTCAAGAGCGGTAACAGTTTCGGGGAATAACTGGAAAACTACTTTTTTATGATTAGAAAAGTGTAAATCGTGTTAGAAAAGAAATAAATCAAAATATAGTTAAACCTAAAAAAGACAATTATGAAGAAAAATCATTTCATTGCGCGGAAAGGACTCTTCTCTCTGGCACTTGCTGCCGTAGGAGCGATGTTCTTGGGTTCGTGTGCCGTTGATGGTTTTGATGACAAAGAGAAGTTTGACAATGGTGTGTCCGGCGTCAAGCTAGAGTCACCTGAACTTTCGACAAAGACTGTAGCTGCTTCTGATGGTTCAGATAAGCTGCAAGTTTCATGGAAAGTAGTCTATGGTGCTGGTGGTTATGAGTGCAAAGCTTATAATGTAGATGATCCAAGCAATCCTGTTGAGGTGGCGAATGATACCATTGACGGTACCTCTTTCCAATTCAAGATAGCTGAAGATACCAACTACAAGATTGCTGTACGTACCTTGGGTAACAAGGCAAAGAACAATACTGAAGCTGATGAGGCAACAGAATTGGCATACAGTACATTGGTTCCAGCTATGACCATTCCTACAGGTTCTGACATCTCTGATTTTATTGCTGCCAACTTGCAGGAATCAGATAAGGAGCAGGCTTTCGAGTTGGAAGCAGGTGGTACTTATACCTGCAATAACTCAATTGATTTCAAGGGCAACAAGATGACCCTTCGTGGTAACAAGATGAGCCATGCTTTGGTTACTATGGGCGAAGGTGCTGCCATCTATACTTCTGCTCAGCTGAAGGTGAAGTTCATCAATTTCGATTGCTCTGCCACAACTCATAAGGGTGGTATCATCGAAATGTCTCCAGAACCACCTGCATCCAGCTCTGCAGAGGCTCAGGGTGTTGGTGCTGGCAAAAATGGTGGTAACCCTGCCGATGTATATATCCTGCAAGATCCAATCATTATTCAGGATTGTGCCTTCAAGAATGTCATCGATGGTCTTTTCTCTGTAGGTCAGTGCTCTTGGGGTATTGCTGATGTACGCGTGATGAACAGTGTGGTTCAGATGCGTAATGACGGAAAGAAAAACTCTAATGGTGCTATCATCTGCGGCTATTCTAATGGCTTCAAGGCTCCTAGTGGTAAACAGTTCTGGTATGGTGGTATCAAGAGCATTACCATCAAGAACTCTACTATCTACAATACTGTTGTAGGCAATGGTAAGAACCGTATGTTCCGTTTCAACAACAGGGATTTGGATCGTGTCTTCCCTACAGCTGCCGGTTCTTGCACCATGATGGATAATACCTTTATCCGTGTATATGACAAGAAGGAGTTCGGTAACAATACCCCTAACAACAATAAGTACGTGATTACTTATGATAACAACATCTTCTACGACTGCTTCCGTTTGCAGAAGTTCATTCAGGGCAACTGTAAATTGGAATATCATCAGAATTTGAATACAATCTGGGGTAAAGCCCAATCTGTTGATGGAACCGATAAGGGTAAGCTGGCTACTGAAGAGGATGCTGGATTTGATGAGGCAGAGACCAAGAAGGAACTCGATTTCACCCAGCCTAACTTTGGTCTTAATTTCAAGGCTACCGGTGCAATTTCAAGTACAATCGGTGATCCACGTTGGAGAAAATAATTTAAACTATCTAATCTCGAAACAAGATGAAACGTAAATATATAAAGACATTGGCCTTTGGTATGGCACTTACCTGTGCTGTGCCTGCAATGGCTCAAAATAAAGTAGTGCAGGGTACTGTACTCGATGACCTCGGTGAACCAGTTATCGGTGCTACTGTAAAGGTCGCAGGTACCAAGACTGCTGTGATTACCGATATGGATGGTAACTATAAGTTGTCAGTTCCTAAGGGCGGCAAGGTTACCGTTTCTTATATTGGTTTTAAGGATGCTACTACCAATGGTGGTACCATCAAACTGGTTGCTGACGACAAGACTCTTCAGGAGGTGGTAGTCGTAGGTTATGGTACCCAGAAGAAGGCTCACTTGACCGGTTCTGTAGCTAACATCCCGACAGATGAAATCCAGGACCTCGCTAATGGTGGCTTGGCTTCTTCTTTGGGCGGTCTGGTTAACGGTTTGAGCGTAAGTGGTGGTGAGAGCCGTCCTGGTGAGAATGCCCGTATCATGATCCGTGATACCAACTCATTGGGCGAAGTTGGTTCTACAGCCCAGCAGCCTCTTTTCGTTATCGATGGTTATATCTATCCTAACGATGTAAAGGTAGGAAATTCAAGACAGAATTTAGGAGCTGAGGCTTTCAATAACCTGGATGCCTCTGAGGTAGAAAGTATCTCTGTATTGAAGGATGCTTCAGCCGCTGTTTATGGTGCCCGTGCTGCCAATGGTGTTATCCTCGTAACAACCAAGAAGGGTAAGATGGGCGCACCTCGCATCTCTTATAGCGGTACATTCGGTTTGGCAGATGAGGTTTCTCGTCCTAAGATGCTGAATGCTTACCAGTATGGTCGTTTGTACAATGCTGTTATTGCTGCTGACCCTACCAATACTTCTCTCAACAAGAGAACAGCCCTTTTCCAGGCAGATGAGTTGGAGACAATGAAGGGGCTGAACTATGATTTGCTCGATAAGTATTGGGATACTGCATTCCAGCAGAAACATAGCGTAAACGTAAGTGGTGCTACCGATAAGGTAAACTACTTTGCTGGTATCTCTTACTTCGATCAGGATGGTAACCTCGGTAAACTTGACTATAACCGTTGGAACTATCGTGCCGGTGTGGATGTAAAGGTAAGCAAGTGGTTGGGTGCAAGTTTGTCTGTAAGTGGTGACTATGGTACCAAGAAAAAACCTTTAGTTAAGGTAGGTGGATCAGGTGATGAGAGAGACTATAATATTCTTTTAACTCGTCCTACTTATATCCCTGAGTCTTTAGCAGGTTATGATTTGGTTACTTGTGGTCCTTCTAATCAAAATAAAGGTAAAAAATCAGGTTATAACTTCGCTACTTTGCAGAACAATGGCGACTACAGCAAGACAATGAACTCTAATCTGAATGTTAATGGTAGCATAAATTATGACTTTGGGTGGAGTAAAATCTTAAAGGGATTAAAGTTACGCTTCTCTTATTCAAAGAGTATCAATACAGATAAGAATAATGAGTTTGGTACCAAATACAATCTCTATCAGATGACTTATCGATACGGTAGTGGTAATCATCTTTATACTCCTACAGGAATGGAAGATGATACACGAGACTATTTGGATGCTAGTAATTTTGCAGGAAGTGAATGTAATAATGGTAACTATCTTGCACGTACAATGACTCGCACAGATAATTATCAGATAAATTTCACGGCTCAATATCAGCGCAATTTTGGACAGCATAGTATTTCAGGTTTGTTCTCTGTAGAGAAGTCTGAGGCTGAGAGTGAATATTTGATGGGATCTGTTTCTGATCCTTATGAATTTACTACGGGACAGTCAAACTCTGTAAAAGAAACTTCAAAGATGTCTACTGTGTTCACGCGTAGTGAAAGTGGAACCTTGTCTTATATTGGACGTATCAATTATGCTTACGCAAATAAGTATCTCTTTGAGGCGTTGGTTCGTTCAGATGCATCAACTAAATTTGCGAAGAAGAATTATTGGGGTACTTTCCCTGCGTTCTCTGCTGGTTGGGTTGTTTCTGAGGAAAACTGGTTCCGCAACAATATGAAGGGTATCGATTTCTTGAAACTCCGTGCTTCTTGGGGTATGACAGGTCGTGATAATACAGACCCTTGGCAGTGGATGCAGGTATATGCTCAAGACAAAAAAGGAATCGTCTTTGGTTCTAGTGCTACGATAGATGCTGGTAGTCGAATCACGATTAATAAGAATAATGCTTCTGTGAATGCTGACGTACACTGGGATAAAGATTATAAGACGAATGTTGGTTTTGATGCACAGTTCCTCAACAACCGTCTATCTGTAACCTTCGATTATTATTATGAGAAGAATCGTGAGATGTTGATGAGAATAAAGCAAACCGTTCCTACTACAGTCGGAACACCAAGTGCGGCAAACAACCTTGGTGAAATGGACTCATGGGGTGGTGAACTTTCTGTAACCTGGAAAGACAAGATAGGTAAGGACTTTAAGTACCGTATCGGTATCAACACAGGTTGGTCTGATAACAAGGTGCTGAATATGAACTGGGCTACAGACTATCTCTATCGTCAGATTACTCCTGGTCACCGTACAGACGTAGGTCTCTGGGGTATGCAATGTATCGGTATGTTCCGCAGCTTCCAGGATATTGAGGAGTACTTCAATAAGTATAATATCACTACCTATATGGGTCTGACCAAGGATCAGGTTCGCCCTGGTATGTTGATGTATAAGGATGTTCGTGGTGCTTACGATCCAGAGACCGGTACTTATGCCGGACCTGATGGAATCGTAGATGTAGATAACGACCAGGTAGAGTTGGGACACCGGAGCAGCAACCTTTATGGTTTGACCATGAATCTGAATGCAGAATGGAAGGGTATTTCATTGACTGCTCAGATTGGTGCAAGTTGGGGTGGTTATACCACTTTGCCAGGTTCTGCTATTAAGCCAAATGATGGCATTGAATATACAAATATGCCTTCATTCTGGAATCCAGACAATATGTTTGCTTACCAAGATGTATATGATAACTCTGGTAATCTCGTAGTAAAGGAGAACCGTGAAGCTTACTATCCTAACCTGAAGTATACAGATGTGAATGCTGTTGCGTCTAGTTTCTGGAGAGTGAGTACAGCACGTGTGGCTCTGAACCGTATGACCTTGGCTTATACTTTGCCAAAGAGCTGGTTGGGTAGCATCGGCATCAACAGCTGCCGTATCAATATCACAGGTCAGAACCTCATCAACTTCTACAATCCATATCCAGACAACTTCATGAATCCTATGGCTGGTTCATACGGAAGCTATCCTAACCTCCGTAAGTGGACTGTGGGTGTGAACCTCTCATTCTAATGAGATACTTATATAATTCTTAAAAAGAAAAGAACAATGAAAACGACAATAAAATTATTCAGTCTTGGTTTGGTTTCAGCCTTGGCGCTTGGCTCTTGTAGCGAAAGCTTCCTGGAGGAAAAGAAGAACTATGACAATGCGACACCTGATATTTACAATTATGAAAGTGGGTGTAGCGGACGTGTAAATGACATTTATACATGGTGCTTGCCAGCCATATCTGATCAAACTTGGAAAAATCCATCTATTGGTAATGCTGATGTTGCGGGTAAATCAACTGAAGAATATAGTGGCTTTAGTTCTTTTGTGGATCCACAAGTGGAATTAAGTTCATTAAGTACAACCAATGCTGTTCCTGATTATTTCAAGGGTGACGAAAGTAATGTTCAGGCTTCTGTATATGGACGTATCCGTAATATCAATGATGCAATAGCAGGTATTAGTGGAGGTACCCTTTCTCAAGACAAAAAGAACGAATATTTAGGACAGGTATATTTCTTCCGTGCTTGGTGCTATTACAACTTGTTTAAGTGGTATGGTGGTGTACCTCTAGTAACAGAGGTCCTGGACCCATTGGCAACTTCGGTGACTCCTCGCTCTTCAGCTAAGGCTACTTATGAATTTATCATTAGTGACTTGGATAAGGCTGCAGAGATGCTTGCTGCAAAAACAGAGAATGGTGGTTGGAGTAGTGATAATTGGGGACGTGTCACTTCTGGAACTGCTTTGGCATTGAAGGGTCGTGTTATGTTGTTATGGTGTAGTCCTCTCTTTAATCGATCTGATGATAAGAGTCGTTGGGAGAATGCTTATTCAACAATGAAGGCTGATCTCGAAACCATCAATAAGTGTGGTTATGGTTTGTATACTGATGCTAAGAATACTAATGGTTCTGCATTTGCTGGTATGTTTAGTCAGATTGGCAAAAATCCAGAGGCTGTGTTTGTAACATTGTATAATAAATATACCATGGAAGGTGGTGGCGCAATCGAAGATCCAAAGAAAAATAATACTTGGGAGTGCCAGATTAGACCTAGCAATACTGGTCGAAAAAGCGGCAAGAATGCTTCTAAGATGATTATTGATGAGTTCCCTATGTCAGATGGCAAAATCCCTGCTGAGATGCATAGCGCTTATAGTAAGTTGGAAGTCTCTTCAAAGAGTTATGATGATGAAGTTCCATTTGTCAATCGTGACCCACGATTCTATCGTACATTTGCTTTCCCTGGTTTCCGTTGGGCTTATGATGGTGATGCTACTAAAATCAATAGTGACAATCCTTCATATAATGGCGGTAAAGATTATGTTCTTTGGAATTATGTTTGGTACACAGAAAAGAAAGCTGAGGGCGATGTAGAAAGTGGCGACTATTATGGTGCAGATAACTTACTAAAGAGTCGCCAGGGAGTGTATGTACGTAAGAAGAGTGATGATTTGGATGTAAATCCTAATAAGTTGTATGAATACAATGCTAGTGGAGAGAAAGATGCAGCTCCATTCAACTCTGCTGCACCATTGATAGAGCTTCGTTATGCTGAAGTTCTTTTGAACCTTGCTGAGGTCGCAGCTGGTGCTGGTCATCTGGATGAGGCTGTTGGATATGTTAAGCAGATTCGCGAACGTGCTGGTTATACAGGAGATTGTGGTATTACGCCAGCAGCTGCTACGGATCGTGCTACATGTATTTCTCAGATTCTTTATGAGCGTCAGATTGAGTTCGCTTATGAGGGTAAACGTTTCGACGACCTTCGTCGCTGGATGCTCTTTGATGGTGGACTAGGTCATGTAGAGGGTGCTCCTTCTACTTGGACATTGGGTGGTGACTTGGCCGCTGGTACTTGTGAGTATCTTGGTATCAAGGCATTGAATGGTCAACGTCGTGAGAATATTATTTATCGTACAGGTGACCAGTTTGGTGTAGGTGGAACTACTTGCGATTCTGATCCTTTGTTGAAGAGTGGTGTAGAGCGTCCTGCTGGAGTAGATCTTCGTCAAGAGCTCTCTGATCAGGTTACCGTTTTGGCTCAATGGTACAAAAACAATTTGAAGCAGCAAGTAAAGAAGGGTGATAGTTACGATTCTAACAAGAATCTTCTCTACATGAACTTCCGTCCTAAGTATTACTTCTTAGGTTTCACTTCTGCTACATCTAACGCCAACAAGGCTTTGCCTCAGACCATCGGTTGGGGTGATTACAACAATGGTGGTGCCAATGGTACCTTCGACCCATTGGCTGAGTAATGTCAAGAGAGGAATGACGATATTGTCATAACATAATATATTAAGGTTGCGGGGTGTGTTCTCTTTATAGTGAATGCACCCCGTTTTCTATCTCTGATATTTTCTGTAGGAGGGTGTGTCTAAGTCTGGATAATAGTTGGCGCATAACAGTTGACCACCGCATGCACAACAGGTGTTGTGCATGCGCATATCAGCTGTTATACAAGCGCACAACAGCTGTTGTGCGACCGGAGATACTAACTATCTCACCAATATATCCTATCTTTTCCAGCAATATATCCTATCTTTTTCAACAACATATCAGTAACTCAAGTTTTGCAAGTAGTTCAGTCAACTTATACTTTCCTGCTAATCCCACCTTCTTTCTACTCTGACTTCACATAAAAATGGAAATTTGTGGGTGCAAAAGCCTGGCTCTTGCGTCTTATGGATAAACAACTATAAAGACAAACTTAAAAGTATTAATTTAAACTAAACAAGGTTATGAAGAAATTTTTTACTTTGATTTCTATGGCACTTGTTGCCATGAGTATTAACGCTCAGACAGAGAGCTGGTATGTTAACAATGAGGATGGTACATTAAAGGCCGACTATGTTGCTAATGCTGATGCCAGTGCGATGTCTGTTGTTAAGTTCTCAACTGCCAACGTGGAGGGTACTCATACCTCAGGCCCTGTTGCCGGCTATAATGACGGCGCACTCGAAAATGGCAAGAAGTTCGTTCAGAAGTAATCTGACGTTATTCGGTTAGAATTTTAGGATAAAAGAAACGATCATAAAAGGGAGCGCATCACTAATGGTTGCGCTCCCTTTTTTGCATCTCTCAGGATGCTGAGTTATATGAAAAATGCACTTTCTAAGGTGCAGATTGCCTTATTGTATGCAAGTTTTCTTCGAACTGATTACCTTGCCATCCTTCAATGCCTTGATGATATAAACACCTGATGGGAGAGAATCGAGATTCTTGCCTTCTCTCACCTTGATACCTGCAGCATTGTATACCTCGTAGCTGTCGGCTATGGTTGAGGTCTGAATGTTTTGAATGCCTGTTGCAGAACCATCTGTCAGATAGAAATGGAAGGTGCGGGTATAGGTGCTGATGTTGTCATCATCCGTTACTTTGACGGTATAATCTACGAGCGCCTTTCCACAATCTTCGTTGGCGGTGAAGATATATTCGCCCTCGTTGGCACCCGTATCATGACTCATCTTGCTCATCGCATCACCCTTAGCCTCGCATTCAAACTGAGGATTGTTGGTGTAGCCGGCAAAGTATTTCTTCATGTCGATGGTTACGCTTTCGCCCTGCTTGAGGGTGAAGTGAGGTTCGGCAAGCCAGTTGAGATATTCTTCGAGATTGGTGTAGCCATCTGCGTTTTCATCGGCATTTCCATCACTTACGCCTTTCACTTCTTCCCACCAGTCTGGCATTCCGTCCTGGTCGGTATCCCAGTTGGCTTCGCGCTTTGCCTCTGTGATATTCAAGCCCTTGAAACCTTCGCATCCCTTATCTTCCTCGCTGTCGATAAGTCCCTTCTTGCCACTCTGGCTGCCTACTGTCGTGGTAGTTCCGGCTAACGTCTCGTTCACCATTCGGGTATCGTGATTATCCAGGAAAGGCTGGTTGGCTCCCACATCGCAGAGCACATTCTTATAGGCTGCCTTGGCACTCTCGATGGCTGCCAGAGACTCGAAGAATGGTTTCGAAACGAATGGCTCCCAGTTTACTACCTGACCATTTGATGTTTCGACAACATAGGTATCTTTGAGTTTATCTTCTGTCAGGGCTCCATTGCCTGCAGCCTGACGGATATTGCCATGAACGTATGCACTCTGTGTACCGCTTCCGGTGCCTTCAAGCTGAAGGCGGAACAGTTTCTTCTGGGTGGTAGCTGGTCCCATCTTATAATAGTTGTTCACGAAGTTCACCTCGTGGCTGCCACCATCCGTAGCACGGCCACCCCAGTTGTAAACCACATTATTAAATACATCGTGATGACCATCGTAAGCTCCTACGCCATCCAGTCCGCCGCTCAAACTCCAGTTTCTTCCTTCGCAATGAGCCAGCAGGTTGTGGTGATAAGAACCTACCTTGAGTGTTGCCGACATTTCGCCGCCGCCGATGGTTGCTGCATATCCGTGGGCTGTACCCGCACTATAGTTAGGATGACCTGCCACATTGAGCGCTTCGGAAATCAGGGTGCGCTGAAGAGTAAGACTCTTGGCGTTGCGGCTTGAGAATGCCTCATCGATGGTCCAGGAGATAGAGCAATGGTCCATGATGGCATTGTCGTTGCCTGCCATTCCCATACCGTCGAGTCCGTTCACTTTATCTTCATCGCTGATAGTTCCGCCGTTGGTCTCCTTATGTCCCAGACGCATGCGGAGGAAACGGGTGATGCCTTCGCTTGCCATACCGAAAGGACAGCCGCGCAGCATGATACCGTTGCCTGGAGCCGTCTGTCCGGCGATGGTAACGTATTCGTCGCTGCAGGTGAGTCGTTTTTTCAGGTCGATGACGCCCGCCACATCAAAGACGATGGTGCGCGGTCCGGTAGCTTTCTTGATGCCGTAACGGAAGGAACCCTCTATCGGATTCTCATCATCGCCATTATCTTCGAGTGTGGTTACGTGATAAACGCTTCCGCCTCGGCCACCCGTAGCATACTTACCATATCCTTCTGCACCAGGGAAGGCTAGATGACGTGGACGGAAGGTCCATACATCGCCTTCGTATACATTACCGGCAGCATCTTCCTCGTCGATTCGCCAGTAATAGGTGTTGAGGTTGGATGTCTGGTTGAGCGTATATTTTGCCTCGGTAGTTGTAGCTACTTCTGTAAGACTGTTGGCATCTGTACCTATCAGGACATGGTGCTTGACGGCTTTTTCTGCTGGAGTCCACGAGATGGTGAGCGATCCGTTATCGGCATCGGCGTGATAATCTCTGTTCTCCGGATAAGGATCTGTGGCTGCCGTCTGTGGATTCGGACGGTCGAAGATGAGGGCGTTGATGGTGAGCGAGGTGGTATAATTGCCGCTCTTGTCATCGCTGGCACTCGGTGTGGTTACGTAAGAGATGACGACATCCTTTCCCTCTTCTGCTACAAAAGTTACGTACGACATGCCGCAGGCTGATGGAGTCAGGGCTCTGTTGGTCTGTGCGATGCCTTCCTGCTGCCTGGTGCCGTTGACGTATACATCGAGCTTCGGTGCATTGAAACCATCGTTGTTGTTATGATAAGCCATCAGAGAGTGCTTGCCGGCGCTCAGTCCCTTGAGGGTGATGTTGAGGCGGACGGCACCTTCGGTTACCTGTGGGGTGTTACCGTCTTCGTAACCATAGATGGCAAAGCCGTCGGCGATGAGCTTGGAACTGCTGAGTCCGTTCTTGAACCAGCATGATTTCAGTCTTCTGCCTGCATAAGAGGCATCATTAGCCAGCGTGATGGTGATAGGATTTCCGTCAGCATCTTCTACTTCCTTCGATTCTGTTTCGCAGGTGTTTACTGCCCATGCTGTGTACTCGGGTTCATTGACCTGTGACTCGGAACGACCTGCCAGATTGAAGTCGATTCTCTGTGCCGATGCTGTCAGTGCTGAGACTAAAGCCATCGAGAATAATACTTGTCTTTTCATGTTTTACCTTAAGTTTGAAAGTTGTTTATTTCGTTTTTATGGATTCTTCGGGATTAGATATTGTTTGGTGTATCATCTTTTGTGCTTCCACACCGCTATTGGGTAATAGCGATGTGGAAAGTACGTTGCAGGGAAGCCACCTGGTCTTTGTCGGTTGCCTTCACCTTGATGTCGATGAGGCAGTCGGCAGCCT
>ERZ1031798.39-NODE-39-length-33151-cov-10.345057_pt1 | contig 33151 bp, 11 predicted proteins | sample MGYA00517882_ERZ1031798 | MGnify/ENA primary metagenome ERZ1031798 (study PRJEB33719, sample SAMN04261244) | wastewater metagenome | biome: rural village; feature: human; material: feces | host: Homo sapiens | place: El Salvador | collected 2013-01-07 ...
CTTTGTGTCCTTTGATATGTCGCGCTTGGGCCATGGCACTACGAGCATCAGTCCGGCGAGGATGATGCAGGCGTAGATGGTCCATCCTGACATTTCCTTTATGGCGGAGAGAGTGGCCTGTATCTGCACCTTGCCCTTTGCTGACATGGCTGCCATGTTCTGCGCTTCCGTCTCGCTCTTGCCCTGATACTGCATGCCGCGGGCTGTCATGTCGTAGGTCATGGCAGTCTCCGTGTTGGTGCGGTCATAGTCATGGGCGTAGCGGGTGATGTAGTATTGCTGGCGGTGCTGGAACACCACCTGATATAGAGCCGAGCCGATGCCCGGAGCTATCACCATACGCACGGTGAGCATGATGCACACCCACGTGGAGAGCAACTTGTACGGCATACGCTGATTGGCGTATACGGCGATGAGCGAATAGAGGAGCATCATTCCCGTGGCGCGGATTACGACTGGCCATTTCATACGTTCCAGCATACCGTCTGTCTGCACCTCGAAATACATAAACAGTGAAGCGGCACCTATGAGCAGGAAGCCAAGGGCGAAGAACCACTTGAAGTGTACACCCTTGCTGTTGAGAATCAGGATGGTAACCAGTCCGATGAAGTAACCGAGCAACACCCAGTTGCCGAGTACTGCCACCTGCATCTGGTCCGTCTTCATACCCACGCCCACGAAGATGTTGACGAGCATGGAGCTGGAGTTGCATATCATCAGTCCGATGAAGAGCAGTATGCCGCCCTGGATGCTGCGCGACTTGAAAGCCTTGAGCATAAAGTAAGGCGATCGGCGCGTCTTCTCCAGATAGAAGAACAGTAGGGACGACACCACGCATATCACTGTAGCCCAACGGATGTTCGGACTGTCATACCAGTCGTACACCTTGCCGTAAACCGTCACGTAGACAAATGAGCAGCACATCATGCAGAACACCACCACATTGCCGAACTTCGAGAACGACAGCGGGCTATGCTTCGTGGGGTAGGGATTGTAAGGCATGCAAACCAAGGTGATGAGCAGTGCCACGAGGATGGCGCCGAGCATGGCATAATACACCATCTGCCAATGATAGTTGTAGGCGAACCATGCCGTTATCCACGTGCCTATCTGTCCGAGAAGCATAAAGAAGAAATAGATGATGGGTTGGCTTGCCTTCTTCTCAGTGTCAAGGGCGTCCCATCCCTTCTCGTCCATCGGCTCGTTGCCAGGCGTGACGTTTCGCGTGGCCTCAATGCCGAAGCCATACTTGATGAGCGTAAAAAGATTACACATCAGCAACGTCTGCCTCACGAATCCCATCACGAGGCTGTTGAGAGCCAGTATGAAGAGGCTGTCCGTGTTGGCGCAGATATAGCTCTGCACAGCCAAGAGGGAGAATCCCACGAGGCTCATCATCTTCTGGCGTCGCACGCTCACCAAGGCATAGAAGAACGGCGAGAACGCCGCCATGCCTATGGACGTTACGAAGCTTATGAAGGCGATGTGTTCCGACTGGATGCCAAGCCCGCCCACCATCTCGCTACTGTTCACGGTGTAGGCACCGCTAACCGTCATGATAGGTATGAAAAGGATGACGAGGAAGGCGATGCCAAGGGGCTTTGGCACCCAGTTATAGAACGGAAAATTCTTAGGCAGGTGTTCGGGCACCGCCGTATATATTTCTGCTTGTGTCATTATTTATTAAGCTGAGCCTTTACAACTACCATCATTCCGGCAGCCAACTTCTCGTTGTCTTCCTTCGAAATTCCCTCAAACTCAATGCGTACCGGCACGCGCTGCTGAATCTTCACGAAGTTGCCGGCTGAGTTGTCTGTGGGCACGAGAGAGTACTTAGAGCCTGTGGCACCAGAGATGGCTGTTATCTTGCCCTCGAACTCCTTTCCCTCGAAGGCGTCCACGGTCATGATGACCTTCTGACCCACGTATAGCTTCTCCACCTGAGTTTCCTTATAGTTAGCAATCACCCATTTCTGCGTGTCGGGCATGATGTACGTGATGGTCTGTCCGGCATTTACGAGCTGACCCTCCTCAAGGGCGCGTCTGCCAAGCTTGCCGTCGCACGGAGCCGTAACGACGCAGTAAGAGAGGTTGAGCTTGGCCATCTCAAGGGCAGCCTGAGCGCGTTCGATGGCAGCAGCTGTGTTCTTTTTGCGTGTCTGAACCTCGTTCACGCCTGAGTAAGCAGCCTTCTGCTGACGGCGAACGGCGTCGAGCTTCTTCTTCGTTGCGTTATATTCTGTCTCAATCTGCTCCAACTGTATGGGAGTGGCAGCGTTGCGAGCCACCAGGTTCTTGTAGCGCTGACGGTCTTTCTCCAGCTTGGCGAGGCGAATCTCAATCTCAGCGATGGATGCCTCATACACTGTTGCTGAGGTCTGTGTGGTCTGCACCGAGGCGTCAATGACGTTGGCACCAGCCATAGCGTCCTTCAGCGCTGCCTCTGCCTCCATAACACGGATGCGATATTCGCGGTCGTCGAGCACGAGGAGTGTGTCACCCTTCTTGATGTCCTGATGCTCCTTGAAGTATATTTTCTTTATATATCCCGATGCGCGCATATTTACGGGCGAAATGTATTGCTCCACCTGAGCGTCGTCGCTCTTCTCGTTGCTATTATAGTCCATAAACATACAGCCAATCTTTACGATTCCCCATACGAGGATTGCCACACCGATGAGGCTGACGATGATCTGACGGATGCGCTGGCGCTTGAGCTGCTTGGCGGTTACTTCGTGTGACGACTGGTTGTTGTTGTCGTTTGCGGGTGTTGTATTTGTATTGTTATTTGTTTCCATTGTCTTGTCTGATTATATTGTTTTCGATAAAAGCTCAAAACTCCTAATTTGAAAAACTCACTTCATGAGTTTTTCCAGCTGTCCCGTGAGTTTCAGTAGTGTCAGGTTCGACACCTGATAGTTGAAGTGGGCGGTGAGGTAATTGTTCTGTGCGTCGCTCATGCTCATCTCGTCCTGCAGCACCTCCGTCATCGAGGCGATGCCCTCACGATAACGGTCGCTCGTCACCTTATATATATCCTCTGCGAGCAGGTAGTTATCGCGCTGCTTACTGAAGTTGCGCTGGTTGTTGGCGAGGTCGTTCACGGCGTTGGCATATTGTGTCTGCATACCCTTCAGCGCATTCTCATAAGAAATCTTGGCGTTGTCGATGTCAATCTGGGCCTTTCTCATCTTCGATCGCTTCTCGAAGCCGTCAAATACGGGGATGCGCAGCGAGATGCCGATGCCGTTAGAGTTATACCAATGATTTGACTCGCCCGACTGAAACCAGTTCTTGAATTTGTCCGTGAAGGCAGAGTAGGTGAAGTTGCCGGTAAGGGCAAGCGTCGGGAGATATCCGTCATTCACTAATTTTTTCTGCTGTTCAGCCAATGTCTTCTGTGTCTGTAGGAGTTGCAGCTCGTACTGATTTACGTTCAGTCCGGTAAGCGCAGCCAAGTCGATGGTCTCCACGTTAGCTTTCTCCACTACGATGTCTTGGTCAGCGGGATAGTCAATCACATACTTCAGCATGTTATACTGCTGAGTGAGCATAGCCTTGGCGTTGTCATACTGCACGCTGAGATTCTCGAGGTTGACGTTCACGCGCTTCACGTCCACGCCCAGCGCCATGTCGTTGTCATGGAAAGCCTGCGTGATGTCGCGCAGTTCCTGCAAGCGCTTGATGTTGTCCTTGATGATGCCGATCTGCTCCTCCGTGTTCTGCGCCAGATAATACATCTTGCTTATTTGCATGATAAGGTCCTCCTTCGCCTTGGCGTAAGAGAGCGAGTTGAGCTGGTCGAGTGTCTTCGAGATGTCGAGAGCCGTCAGCGCAGTCTGACTGTAGAGTGGCATCTGTAGCTGGATGCTCGCCGACGAGTTATACTGCAGCGTCTTCGTCACGTTGTACGGCTTGCCGTAAGCCGATCCGTCCGTTACCGATACTGGAGGCGTGAAGTTGTCGTTCAGCACGGCTCCGATATTTATCTGCGGCAGCAGTCGGGCACGGTTCTCGCTGATGTTGTGCTTGCCTTTAAGCACGTTGCCCTCGTAAGTCTTCAAGTTGAGGTTTCGTTCAATGCCCATCTGTAGGCATTGGCCCAATGACAATGTTTCCTGCGCCATTGAATAGTGGGCAAGAAGAGTCAGGGAAAATGTGAACAATAATCTTTTCATACCTTTATTAATATTTCGACTGCAAAGTTACGTATTAATCATGGCGTAGGCATATTCATAAAATATCACAAGTTGTTCATATTTTCTCTTTATGGCTTTCCGCTTCTGATAAAAAGTTAGTAACTTCGCCTTGGACAAACTATATAGGTAATGAAAGACAACATTAACGGCATAAATACGCTGGAAGAGCAGATGGCCAATAATGAGGACATCTGCTGTTCGTGCGGCAATATAACATCTTTTCCGGAAGCCTTCTTCCAAAGCTTCCACGTGGCTGACGTAGGCATCATCGTGTGTACGTCAGGACGCTTCTCGTTCTGTTGTGAGGATGTGGAGTATGAGGTGCGTAAGGGCGAGACGGCGTTTCTCTCGCGCGATGCTTACTTCTCCATCCGCAGTCACAGCGACGACTGTGCGGTGGTGATAATACTGTATCGGGTGGATTCCATTCGCGACATCCTCGGCAGTACGGTGGTGGGTATGAAGTTCGTAGAACTGCTCAATCCTTGTGCTTGCCGCGTAATGCACACGGGGCATGAGGACGAGCTGACCAAGTATTCCGAACTCCTGGCTGTCGGCAATAGCGACGCCAATGTCTTCGCCGCCAATGAGCGCCGTCTGCTGCTTCTCTCGCTGACATACCGTCTATGCAGCATCTTCCACGAACTCTCGAAGCATGACGACAATGCTCCTACGCGCAAGCTCGAGACCTACATGCAGTTCATGCAACTCGTCGACCGTTATTACGACCGTGAGCGAGGCGTCCGCTTCTATGCCGACCGTCTGTGTCTGTCGCCGAAATACCTCACGACCTTGGTTAAGTCGGTGTCGGGCAGCACGGTGCAGCAGTTGGTGTTTAAGGCGATAACGAAGCGTGCCATCTCGCTCATATCCACGACGGACAAGAGCATAAAGGAGATAGCCGACATCCTCCACTTCCCCAATGCCTCTGCTTTCGGCACGTTCTTCAAGAAGCAAGTGGGAGTGTCGCCAGTGGCTTACAGGCACGGGCTGTAGATATTGTCATATACAGCCAATCCCTTCACTGTCAGAATGTATTTCTGTCAATGGTGACGTGGCGAATTGGGATATTTCGTTTTTTATTGCTGACACAGAGCTTTTATCTTGTCTATTGCCATACCGGTCATTGATGCAATAACATCAACGTCTATTCCTTTTGCATACATCATTTTTGCAACCATTGCTATGCCTTCAGCGCGTCCTTCCTCTCTTCCTTCGGCGCGTCCTTCTTCTCTTCCTTCAGCACGTCCTTCCTTTCTTCCTTCCTCTCTTCCTTCGGCGCGTCCTTCCTCTCTTCCTTCAGCACGTCCTTCCTCTTTTGCCGTATCCAAGGAGTTCTTAATGTCCCTATATGCCTTGAGACTGTCCTCGTATTCACGCAACTCATTAGGGGAGAAGCGGGCTATGGCTGCAGCATCAAACAACTTGGTGAATATCTTTTCACGTAAAGACGACGGACGATTGTCGAGGCGTGACAGATTCTTGAGCACATACATCCATTTGTCAGACAATGATGTAAGTTCTTCATCGGTCTTGTCAAATCTACCGACTTCAACATACTTGAACATCAACTTGGCATTAAACACCTTGTTGGTCTTGGTGTCCATCAAAGCTATGGTATGGATAGTGTCAGTACTGTCGAATGCCTCATCGCTCATCTTGTAATTAAGCAATGCGACAACATACACCTTTTTCAGACAGAAATTCCAGTCAGATCCTTTAGGAGCCTGTTCTCTGATGGGGAAGGTTGAGTAGAAGAGCGATCGGTCTTTGAAGTATGTCTGGTAGGCATTCTGCATTTCTACAATAAACTTCTCGCCTTGCTCGTTCTCACAGTAAACGTCGAATATGGCCTTGCGCTCCGTATATACGTCACCCACGTTCTCGCTATTGAGATACTTCACGTCCTTTATCACTTCCTCTCCATCGAAGAGGGAGTTGAGAAAGTTGATAAGCAATTCCTTGTTGGGATCTGTACCGAAAATCCGCTTAAAGCCAAAGTCGGTCAACAAACTGATATATCGTTCTTCTGATTGTCTCATAACTAATTGTATTATAGCTCAAGGCAAAGATACGGCAATAAATTAGAATAATCAAATATTTACAAATAAATAATGTGACATAAAAGCGTATCCCCTGAAATCAGGTCTGTTATGTAGACCCAATTTCAGGGGATATCAGCTGATCCGTCTATCTGTTCATTACCACTTTTCTTTTCCCTATAATATATACTCCTCTTGGCGTGTTTCCATTGACACGCTGTCCTGACAAGTTGTAGACGGTGTTGTCCGGTTTGTCATAGCGGATGGGCGAGATGGCTGTGGCGTTGTCTATCTCGAAGCGGATGGCTCGTGAGCTTGCAGCCAGTCCGCTGTTCACCTGGTCTGTCACTACGCTTTGTGGAAGCCATGCACGATGGGCGGCGAGGTAAGAACCGGTGAACTTATAGAAGCCCAGTCCCCATGTCTTGTTGGAGAGAACGTAGCAGGGGATGTTCAGGGCTGACAGGGGAGAGTCCGTGGCGTTGCCCTCGAGGATGGTCGGCTTGCCGGAAGTCTGCGAGGTGGGGGAGAAGCTGTGATCGCCGGCAGGACCGTACACCATGTAACCCTTCAGACTGTCAGTCACCATGACCTGAGTGAGCGTCATGATGTAGTCGCTAACCTTGTCGTCTGCGCTCTGGCTGTTGTGTGCTGTGGCAGCATAAACCTTCACTTCCTCAGGCACACGGGCATTGAAAGGCAGACAGATGGTGCTCCATCCGTACGGCTTGCCGTCCACTGTCTCGTCGCCGGTCTGATGAATGGTGAGTACGTAGGGTTCGAGTTTCTCATACCATACGCTCTTTGTGGCAGCTCCCAAGCCGCCACGCATATTGGCTGCACGTACACAATAATATCCCGATTCGCACTTAGAAAGGTCGTAAGAGTTGGTTGTGATGTTGTCCACGAAAGTCCACTTGCCCGTTTCCTCGTTCTGTTTAAAGACAAAGTAGCACATTGTCTTTCCTTCATCGTCCCACGTAAGGCGGTCGTCCTCTATGGAGATGTTGTCCGTCCATGTGATGCTGTTGGCGTCCTTGTCCTCGTCGTTAGCCGAAGCCGCGTCTATCTGGCAGCACAGTTCGTCTGGCTTGAAGCCGTCGTCGCCACCGAGGACGTTGCGCACATTGTACGATGCAGCTTCTGCGTCGCTAAGCACACACTCGTCAGATCCGGCGGCAGGTGCGCATACTGCGATGGTGCGGGCACCGAGCGACAGCTTGTTGCCAGCCGCGTTCATGCTGTTGTTTTCATGGAAGCGCACCTTTAGCCCCGTCTTCTTCTTCGTCCATCCGTACGGGCGTGGCTCGATGAGCATCCTTGTATTGAGGAATGTGCAAGCCGGCGAGTTGTTGCCCGGTCGTCCAAGCGTCCAGTTCTCGTCCTTCAGCAGTGACGGCTGGGAGGTCTCAGGCTTGATGGTGCAGTTGTTAAAGACGTAGCCCCATTCCTGAATGGTCTGTGTGGTAGGCGCTGCGATGTTGTTAGCGGCACGGTCGCGCAGAACAAGATTACATCCTTCAAACCATATATTGCCGTCGCCCATGACCATATCCACAGCTCCCGTGATGTCGCAATTCTCGAAGTAGCCACGTGAGCTGGCAGCGGGGTTGTTTGAGTTGTATGTATACTCATAGCTCCTTAGCGCCACGTTCTTGAGCACCGTTCTGTCTCCACGGTCACGGAACGCAATGGCTTGCGTGTTTAGCTTCTCCTCCTTTGCCTTCACATAGTCGAAGCGGTTGTCCAAGGTTAGCTCCTCTGCATAGAAGTCGTTGACATCTACGTTCAAGGCTATGGTGGCAGTACAACCGCTACCGCCGTAATTCGGCTCGTTGTAGAGGATAGTGCCCTCCTTACTCTGACCGATGAGCGACACATTAGACGAGTCTATTCTTGTCACACCGTTATTGATGAAGCCCACGCCGGCTATGTCTGATTCGGCATTGCCCGTAAGATGATGCGTGCCGTCGGGCACGAAGATGTAGAAGCGATGACCGTCAGAATAGTCGTGTTTGTTGGCTGCATTGATGGCTTCATTGATGTCGCCGTCACGTCCCACCACGAAGTTGAAGGGGTGGCGATGATACTTCTCCTTCTCCTCCGTTATATGCAAGGTCAGCGAAAGCTCCTGTTGGTATGCAGCACCATATATGTCCTTGAATGTTCCTCCAGGAAACGCCATGTTAATGACGCCTCCGGCTGCGGAATCCCAATACCTGAACACCAGTTCCTTACCAGATTCAGGCATATACAACGTGCCGTTCACGAACACCAAGGTTTGCTTCATAGTGCGATTGAATCCCACTTTGATGACCCCGCTTCGCGGAACGTCGTAAATTTCGTTGGAGGTGCCGGTGTATAACTTTCCTCCTACAGTAATTCCCGTAAACACGGGCGGCGTGTCTGGCGTTGTCAACTCGAACTTTACGGGATACGACTCCACCGTTATGCCGTTGCGCGTCGTCACCGTAACGTTACATTCCTTCGCGGTGATGTCAGCCTTGGTGGCAGTCACCACGCCGTCGCCAGTGGCTGTGCCCTTCACATCCGGCATCTCTTCGTCTGCGTTTTTCCAAGGCGAGACAGTAAAGGTGAGATACCCGTTCTCCGTCATTTGCTTACGGATCTCCTCTGCGCCGAGTGTATTGCCGTCGCAGGAGATGGTCTTGATGGTGGGCTTCGTTACGTTCTGCTTCTTGTATGTCACACTGAAACAGCGGAAGTAAGAACCGCTCACAAACTCCACCTTCAGATCAGCAGTGTCGGCTTTACATTCAGTCTGAGGCTCCATGTTGCCTACAAGCGACAACGACTTGCCCTCTATCTTCACCGTCTTGTCGCCCTTATTTATCTTCTCTGTAAGTGTTAGCTTTGCCAAGCAACCCGCTGTGGCTGGAAATCCGATGACAGCACCGTCAGTAATCTGCATGCGTTCAGGATGTGCCTCATTCATATTCGTGAATTTTCCTTTCGTAGCGTCCAAGTCAATCTTGACGTCTATGGCTTGGTTGTTCCATTTCAGCTGCGTGACAAGGATGCCCTGCGCTTTTTCGAGGTTGATGGTAGGCGCTCCGTCGTTGGTGGCGAAGTCCCATGTGGCTGTCACATCCTCCGTCACGTCCAGACGGTCAAACTTGTTAGGCATGAATACGGGGAACAGACGCAGGTCGCTCGCTGTGGCAATATACGTGCTGTTGATATTATATACGTTGCCACCTTCGTCCTCCCAATGGTCCAGCGTGTTGCCCTTATAGAAGAGCGTGCGGTTGGTGGGGATTACAAAGGCGTCACCCTCCTCCACAATTTCAGCAGCGGGAGGCGTACCCATCGCCACCTTTCCGCTGCTGTATGTTACGTAGTAAGTGGATTTCTCCTTAAAGTAAATCATGAAGTAACGGTGGTCGGTGATGTTGAATTCCACCTCATAACGAGTGTAAAGGCTGTCTGCCAGTTCCTCATCCGTAGGTGCTGTCTCCTTCAGCGTAAACACCGTCTTGTTGTCGCCGGAGGCGTTGCCCCATAATCCGTCGTCGTTCTTTTCGAAGTTCGTGATCTTGTTGTCATTGAGAGAGGCGAGCAGGTCCACTGTTCCGTCATCTTTCATCTTCAGTACTGTAAGCGGCTTGCCGTTCTTGTCTTTGCTGCCAAGATAGTCAATGCGGTCAAGCTCGTAGCCGAATCGTCTGTTAAGGGTGAGGCGGACGCGGTCGCCTTTCTTGAAGGCATAGCCTCCATCCTCCAGTTTCTTTATCTCAAACTTGCCTGAAGCTGACTCCGTCTTTGTTATCACTCCGTGCTCCTTGTCATTAACCTCGGCGTGCAGCTCCACCATATTGGCAGGAGCTGTTCTCACCTCTATCCAATGATAGTACGAATAGTCGTCCTCACCGATGACGATAGGCACACGCAGATCGGGGTTGTTGGTGGTGTAGGTGTAGACGTACACCTTGTCATGTCCGGCTTTCTCACGTTCCTTCAGGGTCTGTTCCTTGTCCAGCTTGGGCACGACACCGTCAAACGTGGTGGACGAAATCTTCGAGTAGGTGAGCATTGATATGGTTGTACCCACGCCACCAGGCACCCAGAACGTCGTTCCGGGACCGAATGCGCACCATTCTTCGAGCTTCGTATTGCGGATATATCCCTTCTTGCCCGTGTCGCACCATAACGCCACGTCGCGATCATGCGACTTGTCCTCACCGTTCTCGATGACATTCACGTGCACCTTCGTGGTCCAGAAAGGCTTCTCTCCGCTACCAAAGTTAACTGGCGGGGCACATACCTTACGGCGCTGATTGGTGTCAGGGTCGTCATAGTCGTGCAGTTTACGCGTAAAGTCGAAGCGCATCACCGTCACATTTGTGCGGTTAACCGCCGAAGCAGGATTGTCCTTAAAGACAGGAGCGAGCGTCAGCGTCTGACCTTCGGAAGCGAACGTATAGTTATGTCCCGGCTCGTAATGCACGGTGGTGTCGCCGTTCTCCTCCACCCAGTACTGCTGCGTTGAGGCATATCCGTCCTTATCCTTGTTTCTGAAGAACGTGTAGTTGGTGGGGATGACGAAGGAGCGCACGCCTGTCTGCTTGGAAGGCGTGATGCTGTACGAGCCGTTGGTGTCGTCCGAAGCCCCGTTCACCATGCCCTCCGGTATGTGGAAGACAACGTTGCCGACGTGATCATGCGTCTGCTGGTCCTCCGCCCATGCCCCATGAAAGGCACAGACGGAGAGAAGCAGCAGCGTCAAGGCACGCAATGTGTGGCTGGCAGATAAGATGTTCTTTACCATATATACTATATATATAATGTGTGAGATGTTTATTTTACTATAACCTTTGTTTTACCGAAGATGAAGAGTCCTGGCTGGAATCCGCTGTACGTGGCGGTGCCCGGCTGTACGTCAAGGATGCGATAGAGCTGGCCTACAGCCGTCACCACGTTCATCCTTGTTCGGACCGTACTCTCCACACGGACACGCTGTCCGCCGATGGGACGTACTATGATGCCGTCGTTCTGTGCATTGTCTTCGTCGTCCATGGCGTCAGGACTGATAGTTCCTCCCTTCAGTTCCGATATGTTTATCAGATGACTGTATGCAGGATTCGGCATCGCTCCTGCCGTCGTTACGGACATATACGTGCGGAACGGCATAATGGTGGACAATGCGGAAGCGTCGTCAAACGCTGTGCCGCCCTTGTTGATGCCATACACCTTACCCTTGCTTACCTCCACGGCAGCGAAGGTTCCGCTGTGCGCATAGCCGTCCTTGACGGTCTGCATGGTCTTGGTTACCGGAACGGTGATTGTGCCGTACGAGGTGTTGCCGTTCTGAGTCTTGCCGTAAGCGTTGAAGGCAATGGTCTGAGCGTCCTCCATCTTGCCCAACAGCTTGTTATAGAACGCGCTTGAGAGGTCGAACTCGTAATAGCGTTCGCCGGGGAAGCGCACTATGTAAGGCTTCTCGGCTGCGAGGCGCGGATATTCAGCGTATTCGTGCTTCTCGGCATAGTACGGGTTGGCGTCCTTGTTATAGAGCCAGCCAATGTAGTTGTCGATGAAGAACGTATTGTTGAATGTATAGTTCACACCGTTCTCAGTATCGTTGTCCGGTCGCTTGAACACAGCCGACAGTTTACCGTTCTCATTTCCTACAGCCGTAAGGCTGCGGAGCCAGTACTCGTGATGCAGCGTGTGGATGTTCTGCTTCGGGTCTGCTGTCTCCTCAGCGGATGGCGAACCATAGAAGTGGGTTATCTCGCCGTTAAGCGAAGCCACCGCTTTGTCAGCCGTAAACGGCAGACAGATGCCTTCCCACGCTCCGTAATAGTCCTCTGCGTACGTCATAGGCTTGCGCACATACCATGCACGGTCCGTGACGTTGAAGGCTATAGGCACGCAGAGGTCGTTGTTAAGACATTCTTCGCCCTCGCTGTTCACGTTGTCCGAGGTGCGTTCCACGAGGTGAAGGAGCGACGTTGCGTAACTGTCGTCCGCAGTCTTAACCACGTGATGACCCTTTATGAGCGCCTCCCTTGTGGTCTCTTCATAACCGAGCGTATTCTTCACGACGTCATAAGCCTCATTGCCTGCACCGGTGTTGTTGTCGGCAGTATACACAAGGAGGTTCTGCGTAATGCTGGCACCGTCCTTTATGCGGAAGTCGCTGAAGGCAGTGGCGTTGTCGTCCACCGGCGGATAGAAGATGCCTTGCTCTGTCATGCCCATTGCTGCAGGCAGGTCGCCCTTGCAGGTGAAGTCTATAGCCGTTGTCTTACTGTCATGCACGTACGTATTCATTGAGCTGGAGCCTTGGCTGTAGGCGTTATAGTGGAATGCGTCCAACGCCGTACTGCCATAGTAAGCAGCCGTGCGATACACGCGGTTGCTCATAAACGAGAGTTGGTGAGAGGCTATCTCGTTAGGCAGATTCTCCGGTTCCGACTGCAAGGACTGTCCCCAGAAGAGGTAGTCGTTCATCAGTTCCGTTCCGTTCTTGTTGTCGTCAAACAGCGGCACGTAATGCGAAGCTCCGTCTTCTGTCACCAGACGGGGAGCGTCTGCGGGGTGCGTCTTGTCATGACGCGTCTCCACCTGCTCATAGTTGGGAATGTCGCTGAGCTTACCGATGCGCAGATAGGTTATGCCGGTGTTCTTGCCCGTGATGGCATCCGTACGACAAGCATACTGATAATCGCCGTTGGCGTAATAGTCTGCCACGTATTTCAGAACGTCCTTGTCGGTTTTGTTACGTGCAAGCAGATAATATCCGTTGAGGTCGTACGCCACTCTTCCGAGGCGGAAGTCGTCACGCGTGTATCCCTTGTAGGCGCTGCCATCCCAACGATACACCACCGGTGTTGAGCCGCTGCCGCTTGGAGCATACTCGAAGCAGCAATGATAGTTGGGCTTTACGTCCTTGTCCGTCGTGCCGGACAGTCTTCCCGAGGAAAGACCGAGGTTATATATGTTGCCCGTCACCTTACCGAAGAGCGCATTGTCCGATCCCACACCGTTGATGATATGTCCGTTGCCATGCAGGATGCCGGCAAACTCGGAGATGTAAACGCCGTTCTTCGGTGTTGCTGTCAAGTCAAGATTGTCTTGCAGGACAAACTGTGCATTGGCACCATAGCGCGGAGCTGTACTTCCATTGCCGATTGAGTCGACGAAGGCGGCGAAAACCTTCAGGTCGCTCTGGTCGGCTATGTAGATGCGAGGCTCAGCGAACGCCTTGCCTTCCTCCTTGGCACGCTTTATGGCTTCGGCAAGGTGGAGGTTGATGCCAGCCTTGTGAGGATCCATGCGGTGATAGTTGTGCACGGTCAGGCGGTCGCCTTCCTGCATGTCTATCTGCATTATGTCGTTCACGCCAGTGATGGCAACGCCAAGCTGGATGCCGTAACCGTTCATATAGTAATATGCCGGTATGTCCAGATAGTCGTCCGTCTTGTCGTAATGACATCCCGTGAACAGACCGCTGCCTTTCTCGTCAGCCTGGTTGAAGGTGTCGTATCCCTTAGCCACCGCGTCCTTGATGTTCTCCTTTGTCCACGGCGTGGTGTCTGAGAAGGTCCACTTTCCTTCAGCCGTCTTCTCACGCTTGCCTATGCGCCAGTAATATCCGCTGACAGCGAACGATTGGTCGGCGTTGACCACGAGGTCGTCCTTCGTCACTCTGACCATCTCGCCCGGCAGCACACAGTTGCCCACGTTGATGTGTCCGCTTACCGTCGGACCCTGCACATACTCGATGGTGAGATAGATGGTGTAGGTGTATTCGCGCGGAACGTAGTACGCAGTAGGATTCTTTTCGTCGATGGTGATGTCAGAGATGTTGCTCACCTTCTCGTACTTCTTGCTGTTGATGTCGTACTGGAAGAGGCTGTCAATCTTGACAAACTCCTCCGTCTGTGGCTGATAGTAGGTGTTGTCAGCGTCCAGCTTGCCCGATATCACCTCCTCGTAACCGTCCGCTGTCTTCTTATACAGCTTGCCCGTACTGGCATAGATGGGCTTGTTGTTGGTGTCGCTGACATACTCTTCGTAGGCAGGAGCCTTTATCACGAGCGTAGCCAAGCTCTTCTTTGAGAGGTGCTTGCCGAAGTAGTCAGGCCCCACGTAGTTGGTGTTGTCCACCATGTCCACTAATTTGAACGCTATCTTGGCGTCCTCCTTCAGACCTGCGGGGAGCGTGTTGTTGAGAAGCGTGGTCTCGTTGCTGCCCTTCTCCCTCATTGAGAGCTGTGCGGCAAAACCTTTCGTCTCCTTGTCCTTGTCATCTTCCGTGCGAGCGCCGGTGAACGAGTTGGTGGCAGCACCACCCACATACAGGCGATATCCGTCCGTCACCTTGTCCGAGTAATACTTACTCTCCTTGTCCGTAAGGTAGTTACGATATTCGAGGTCGCTCGAGTATTCGTCCTTGTCCGCCGGGTGTCCGCTGCGCATCTTCCATTGCTGGATGCGCACCTTCTGTCCGCTCTTCAGACCCGAGAGCACAGTCAGACCGTCCTTGTTGTCACCGTCGAACTCGAGAGGGTGGTCCTTAGACGACTGGTAAGTGTAGCCCGTGATGTTCACATTATAATAATAGTGGAAACCGGTGACATACCAGTAGTGCACCTTCACCGAATCCACATTCTGGGTTGAGTAATAGCCCGTCGGGAAACAGTCGTCCACGATGTAGCGTCCCTCGTGATAGGGGAAGACGAAGTTGCCCGTGGTTTCGAGGAAGTCCTCGTCGTGCTTGTCGCCCTTATGACGCGAGTGATTGTTGTCGGCATACACGTAGCCGCCACCCTCGTCCTGACGGACATTTATCAGATTCATCTCCACTACGCCATAGATGGGACCGTAATGTTCTTTCTCCACCACCTTCTTATAGTCCTCGTCGTAAGTGTCCTGGCAGAGCTGAATCTTCATGGCGTAGCCCGAGGCTATGCCAATCATGTTCTTCGCCGTACCGTCGTTGCGCTTCTGGAACTCGCCCAACGGGTCGTCAGCGTCATGCTTGTCCTTGTTCTGGTGATAGTCGTCGATGTATTTCTGCTTCACGTCCTGATAAGACATTCCCGTGAACGCATTGTTCTCCTCGTTGGTGGCAGAGGCAAGCTCTCCCTTGCGGTTGTGCCACTCCTCATTACGGAAGTCGACGTTTGACGTTACGGCACCCACATAATGGATGTTGTTGGAGAATCCCATGTAGTTGCGTGCCTTGGGGCTGTACTTGAACGTCTCGTCGTTGTCAGCCTTAGCCTTTGCCTCTAAGTTGCCGTTGCCGTCCATAAGGATGTTGTCAGCCACCATCTTTATCTCGCCCACACGAGAGATGGAGTAGGGCGTCTTGTTTATCTCGTTGACGGTATAGTCGCGTGCGCCGAGAAGCGAGAAGCAGTTGTCCTCCAGGCGTATGATGTCCAGACGCTGGAACGTATTCAGAATCTTCGGATTGTCGATGGTGTGTTCGGCAAAGCCATATCCCGTCACGTCGGCGCTACGGAATCCCTGCGCATACGAGAGGTGGCCGTCTCCGAAGATGCCGCCCTCGCTGTCATACTCGTAGAAGACGTTCTCACGGATGCCGTTAATTCCAGTAGGGGGCGTCGTTCCGGCTTTATAGAAATACTTGTCCTGCAACGATATGTAGCGATACGTATAGACGTTCTTTTCATAAGCATCATCGTTGTCGTAATGCTTATAGTAATAGCCGTAGAGGTCTGTGCCCTCGGGCAGCGTCACCTCCTTCATCTCCTGACGTGAGATGGTGATGTGCTCATGGTCCTTATTGTCGCCGATGAGGATGAGCGTGTTGCCGCCGAAGCCAGCCGTAGTGCCGCCCAGACCCTTCAGTTCCTCAAGTTCGTCTTCGGAGGTGAAGGCTTTGTCCGCATTATACTTGTCCGTGAACTTCAGCACCGTGGTGTTGTTGGCAAGGACAGACGATCCCTGGGCGATGGAATATCCACCGCCATACACAGCTTCGTCAATGTTGATATGCACGTTGTCCCATCCCACAGACGGTTTCTCGGGAGTGACTTTCGTGAAGTAGCGGTCCTTGTTGGCTTCGGTTATCGTGTCGCGCTTGCCGTTGTCGATGGCTACAATGTCCTCGTAAGTGCCCTGCGACACCAGTTCGTCCGTAAGCAACCAGATGTTCTGCTTGATGGTGGGCGATGTCTCGGTGCCGTTGTTGTTCTCCAGACGCAGGTTCTTCTGGTCGGTGCGGTTGAGCACGTATTTGCCGCTGACATTGTTGTTTGAGTTGACATGATAGTAGGTAGGATAGCCAACCTTCACCTGAGTGGAACCGTACACGTAGCCCGAATACGAACCTCCCGTAACGGCACGGAAGACGTGACCGTTGAGGATGTCCACGTTGGTGACGCCGATGACATTACCCTGCTGACCGCCGCCGTATACGAAGTTGGCTGATACGCCGCACGGCAGGAACTTGCCGCCGTCCATCTTTGGGTCAGAGCACTTCACGTCATCACCGAAACTTATCTCGGTGTTGCCATATACGTAGCTCTCCATGCCATAGCCTGCGCCGTACACGTTGAGCGAAGAATATTCCGAATCCTTTATGAGCTGTTCGTTCGACTTCTCCAGCTTCTTCTTCTCCTTGCCAGCAAGCATGTCAGTCTGCATATTGACGGTGATGTCGCCTCTGATGGTGCCGCTCTTGAAGCAGCCGCCATACACGCTGCCTCCTACATAAGCTCCGTCTTTCTCCTTAGGCTGGAAGCGGTTGCGGATGGTGAGGTTGATGAAGGGATAGATGGAGTGTGCGATGCCGAGCAGATAACCGCCCTCATGGAACGCCTTGCCCTTATAGTCATAGTTGGCGTTGTTACATCCGCCCACTATCTTCTCCGTGATAGTCAGACCTTCGGGGAAGATGTAGTCCACCACGTTGCCTATCTTGCGGTCGTTGTCAGCCGCTGTCAAAGGCATTACGTTCATGTTGCCACGGTTGCCGCCGCAGCAGAACGTGCCGATGATGCAGTCCTCAAGACCCTCGCCGTCCACGCTTCCGTTCCATGTCAGGCTGCCCTGGATGTCAGTCTCCACGGGTTGGAAGTAGAGGTCGATGAGGTGCGGATAGACCAGCGGTCGCTTGCTTCTCTCCGTAGGCAGATACACGGTGCTGATGTCCATGTTGGCAGGGTCGTTGTTCCAGTCGATGGAGTCAGCAAGGTTCAGCTCCTTAGAGTGGTCGTCCACGTCGCCGTTGAGCTTCTGGAACATGTTCATGTAGTCGTTGTCCTCCGACGTAACGAACATGGCGTCGCCGTTGCATCCCATAAACACGCCACCGATGCGGACATGACTGCCGATGTTGACGCTCACGTCGCCGACCATCTCGTCCGAAACCTCTGTGCTGTTTTCCTCGTCGGGTGCCAATACCTTCTGTACGGTAGCCGAATTGCCGCCGCCGTACACGTTGCCGTCAATGTGGATGGTGTCCGTGGCGGATCCGTTGATGTCGATGCTCACCCTGTTGGTAAGCGGACGCCACGAATTGATGTTCACAATCTTCACCGCATCGGTGGCTGCTCCAAGCGAAGGCATTGTGCTTCGCATCGGCACAGTATATACAAGGGGTACGGTTTCCGACTTAGGGTCGTCGGGATTGAGCGGATAATACTCGTTGACGGTCACCTTCTTGTTGCCGTTGCGGTCGTTGGCGTACAGATAATTGCCGTTGCCGGCACCGTAAACGTCGCCATAGATGTGACCGCCGAATATTTGGATGTTAGTGCCCGTGCCACCGTTGTCCTTGAAGTAGCCGTCCTTGTTAAGCACCACGTTCACGTATCCCGACACGTCATTGCCGCCGTATATGTTGCCGTGGATGTAGATGTCCGAATTGTTTAACGTCGACGTGGCGTCGGGTTTGTTGGTGCCTATGCGCACCGTGGTGCCCTTAAGCACGTCGCCCATAAAGCCGCCGCCGAAGACGTCATGGCAGTCCACAGCCTTAATCTCCACGTCCGTGGAGCGCACGGAGCTGTACGAGCCACCGCCGAACATACGACGGCAGAACACGCCGCCGCCACCCATGATGTGGGCGTCGCCGCAGACCTTGCCCGAATAGCCGCCACCCATGATGTCCATAACCGCATAGCCGCTAAGGAAGTGCTTGTATTCTTCACCCTCTACGAAGCCCATGCCGCTGTGGTTGCTTCCGCGACTCCCCATATCCACGTTGACGTAAGTATCGCCTACGACGATGGCACTGTCGCCATAGCCGCCGCCGAAGACGCAGAAGTGGGGCGAGCCCACCTTCTCGTAAATCTCTCTCCACTCGTTGCTCTCAAAGAAGTTTTTGTCGTTTTTTCCCGATATCAGCATGGTGTAGTCATGGAGCAGGCTCTTCGTCATGGTGAGGTGCGTGTTGCCACCAACCTTACATGCCACGTTGCCGCCGGCGTAGATGTTATGATTGATCTTAAACTTCAGCTTCTCGTGGTCGTACTGCGGAGAGTAAGTCACGCCGTCGATGATGCTGGCAGGTTCCCATGAGCGGGTACGTGGTCGCCAGTACGAATGGATAAGGGCTTCGCCGCCGAGGATGAACACGTTGGTGTTGCCCGTTACGTCGGCTGACGTGGTGGTGAGCACGCTCTTGCCCTCCACGTCGGCGGTGCTGGAGCTGCCTAAGCCGCCTCCATAGATGCCATGTCCGATGGAACCGTAGTAGAGTGTCATGAGAGTGTTGCCATAGACGGTGCCGTTCTGACAGCCACCGTAGATGCGCTCCATGAAAAAGGAATAGACATCCCTGTTGTTATCGTCCGCAGGATGAGCCATGTTGGCGTCGTCCGAGGGCGAGAGATACTGCTTCTTCGTGTCGTCCCAGTAAGGATAGTGTATGACGGGACGGTCAATGATGAGGCAGGTGTTGCCGTAGATGCCGCCCAATGTCTTATAGTCTGCACACTCCGAGGCGATACGTCCCTTGCCTCCTGCGAACACGCCGTCCATGATAGAGCCGCCACGGATGTTGACCAGGGTGGTGCGGTTGGAGGGATTGACATAGTTGTCACGTGAGAACGTGGCTGGGGCTACCTTTTCGTAACCTACGTTAGCCACGTCGCCACCGCCATACACGCTGCCGAGCACCAACGTACGGTCAATGCGGCTCTTCGTGCCATTGTAAGTGAACATCTTGCCGTAAATATGCACCTCCGTATTCTTCACGCGAGCCATATTTGGGAAGTCGACGTAAGCGCCGTTCTTCCATGCCGACTCTACGCCGGCTCCGCCTCCATAGATGTTGCCTTCGATGGTGCCAGCCTTGACGAAAACCTTGGACTTGCCCTTCACCTTACCGAAGTCGTAGGCGCTGCCGTCTGCATGGTCGCCGTAAGGAAGGGCGCCCAGACCGGCTCCGTAGATGTCATGCGCTGTGAGCTGACAGTCGGTCTCAACGTATGTGTCGCCGCTGACATAGCCGGCAAAGCCACCGCCATTTATCTGAAGCAATGTCAGTCCGCTTGCGCCTGTCATCCATGCCAGACGGCTTGCGTGATAACGTCGGAACGTGTTAGGGTCGTCGTCGCTGCCGTCATAGCTGCCGTAATAGAGCATCTTTTCTTCCTTCGACACTTTCTTGTAGTCATCAAGCATGGAAAACTCTAAATTCAGATATGTCTTAAAGTCCTTGTTCTGACAGAGATAGCGATACTTGATGCCGTCTATGGTCAGAACGCCTTTGTCGTCAACCTTTGTTCCGGGCTGTGCATAAACCTCCGTCTTGCCCACCTCTGTATTGGCGCCATATCCTGCACCGAACACAGAGAACTGCGGGCGTGAGGCATCCGAACAGCATAAGTACCAGCACATGCCTTGAAGCGAAGTGATGTCGAACAAGCTTATGGTCTTTCCCTTCGAGTCCTTAAGGTCTTCAAGGGGCGAATGATTGACGATGACCACGGCTTTGCCCGTGTTGTTGTCTCCCGTGGTGCCCACCTTGCAGGCACGGTTGCCTCCGCCGAAGATGTTATGGTTGTTGGCGAACATGCGTCTGTCCAAATCGAAGAAGAGACTCGTGTTCTTGTCGTTCCTGATTCGGTTTATTACCTCTTTGGTTGCAGTATCGGTTATGCTGTCAAGCGATTGGGCAGCAACCATAGTAAGGACGAGACGCATAAACTCTTCTTTGTTGTTGCATACGCGCTTGCTGTCAGCGTCTGCCGAAGTCCATGTGGTGATGTTGCCTTTCTGGTCTGCCTTGCGATTCCATATCCACGTGCCGCCGTCCATCTGTACCTTCGTGTTGCCGAGGATGTTGGCGTAGGTGCCCTTGTCGTCTGTGTCCTTACGTCCGAGCACCTCGTCCGCAGGATTCTCCTTGTTGTCAATGAGTACGTCGCCATATCCGCCGCCGAAGACGCTGTTGCCGAGCATGCCGCCCTCGACGTGTACGAGCGTATTGCCGTCCACGGTGCCGTAAGCACAGCCGCCGTAGACGTTGCTCCATACGTAGGGCACGATGTTGTCCTTGTCAGTATCGTTGCCGGGCTTGCTGTCGGTGATGTGTACGAGCGTATTGCCGTTGATACGTCCTACGTTTTCATAATGGTCGGCCTCTGCTTTCGTCAGACCCTTGCCGCCGCCATACACTTCGCCGAAGACGGTGCCGCCTGAGATATTGACGAACGAACGATAGCCCACTGCCTTGTAGCTAATGAAGGTGCCGTCGGTCTGATTGAGAGTTGTGATGCTGCGAAGCGAGTCGGTAGAGTAATATGTGGAGGGCTTGGCAGAGACATACTCGCCCACGTTGGCGTTGTCGCCACCGCCATACACATTGCCGTAAATCATGGCATCGTCAGAGATGTCCACCTTTGTGGTGCCAATGACGCGAGCCACATTGACGAAGTGGTCTGAAGAATGAGTTGTGGGTTTCAGACCGGCGCCACCTCCGAACACGTCGCCGTGTATGCGTGCGCCGCACAAATACACCTCCGTCTTGCCGCCAATCTGTCCCGTGGTGTTGTCCTTGGTGGAGGCTGGGTCGCCGAAGCCACCGCCGAACACACGATGGACGAATGTCTTACCGTTCACCGTCACCTTGGTGCTGTCAGCCACCGTACCAGCATAACCGCCTCCCAAAACGCCCCATACTGTAAAGTTAGGGATGCCCATAGAGTTGTCGAAAACCGGCAATATAGTTGTTGTGCTTCGTTCGGTGTGAGTGCTTACTTCGTTCGAAGTGAGTGTTCGTGACGTTCGATGTGAATGCTTACTTCGTTCGGAGTAAGTGGCGAAAGTGCCACTTTCGGAAATCTTAGGTGGCGCCATTTGATAATTATCGTCCACCTCTGTGTCGTATTTTCCGTAATCGCCGTCTACGTTGACGGTAACATCGGTGCTTCCGACCTTCGTCAGCTGACCGTAACCGCCGCCGAATACGCTGAAGTGAGGATTGTCGTTGTCCGTATAAGCCTGCTTCCATTCGTCTGTCGTGAGCAGATCGTAGGGAGTAGTTCCCTTCTGTACGAGAACGGTGGCTTTTCCTGCGACGTTGCAGGCAAGGTTGCCTCCGCCGTAGATGTTATGAGGATTGAGGAACTTGCCATTGGCGAAGAACTCGTCTTTCTTATATACGGCTCCCTCAATGGAAGGCTCGTCCAGGGAGTCCTTGATGTCAGAGTCCCAGACGTAGAAGAGGTTTTTGACAGAATCCCACTTGCGGTTCCATATCACATTGATTGAGAACTCGTTATTCTCATTGTGTCCGCCCTCGCTGCTCATACTGCCTTCGTCCTGCGCCAGCATCACGTTGGTGTTGCCGAGAACGTCGGCATAGGTGAAGTTGTCGTTCGTGATGTCGCCGTTGCCGCCACCGAAAATCTGACCAGCCATGTTGCCCGCATAGATGCTGACGTAGGTGTCGGCGCTGACCTGAGCCAGATTGCCGCCACCGAAGATGTCGCCATACACGTAAGGTGCCTGTTCGGCTGATCCGATGAGGCTGACGTTGGCATTGCCTATGACCAAGCCCACCGAGTCGGGATGCTGCGTAAGGCTGTCGTTCGCGGCGAATGTCAGTGTGGAAGGACGAAGACGACGACCGTTGCCTCCTGCGAACACGGAGCCGCGGATGTCGGCGTTGTTGCCGATGACGACGTTGGTGGCATCGCCGCCGCGGTTCTCCACCACAGCCATGTCGCCGCCACCGTATACATTATTAAAGAAGACGCCGCCCTGGATGTTGACGTCAGACTTGCCATATACACGAGCCATGCGTGAGAGGGTCTCAATGCGTGAGAGGGTCTCAATGTTGTCAGGATTGCGTTGCTTGGCGTCTGCCACGCCGTAGCCGCCGCCGAAGACAGGGCAATGGAAGATGCCGCCATTAATGGTCAGCTTCACGTTGCCGTAGGTCTTGCCCAGTTCCTTATAGTTGATGCTGTTGCCACCGTATGCGTTAGTGGAGAAGAAATAGTCGGTGCCGCGTCCGCCAGCGAACACACCCTTCTTGCAATAAAACTCGCCGCCATTAATGGTCAGAGATGTCACGACGTCCTTTTTATTGCCGTTGCCATACACATTGCCGCCGTACTGGCTCGGTGTGGCTGCACTCTTGGTCCACAGACTCTTGCTCATAAATCCGCTGCCGCCGCCGTAGATGCCGTCGATTGGAGCGGAAGCGTAGCCGAACTCGCCGCCATTGATGACAATGACGGAGCGTGTGTCCGTAGGACTTACCTCGGTGATGTCCTGGGTGACGGCGTTGTAGCAGCTGTATGTCACCAGACGGTCCTTGGCTATGCTGTAGGGTCCGTAGAGCATCACTTTCTTGGAGTCATTCCAGTAAGGAATGCGATCGTCTGGCGTGTGGGTGTCGGCAGCGTCGTCGCCATATCCGATGCCGTTCATACCGCCCGCACCGGCTCCGAAGATGCCGCAGAGAATGTTGTCCTTCTTGTCGTTCTTCTCAGGTAGAATCTGGAAGGTGCCGCCGTTGATGGTGACGGTGCTGATGCCGTAGAAGGGATTGTTGACAACCACGTTGCCCGTATGTCCACGACCGGTACTGCCACCGTAAAGCTCGGTTATGATGATACGCTTGTCGGTGTATTCGTCCTTGTTGTTTACGGACGACGACGGGTCGAGCGTGATGTTGGCTCTTCCCATAAACGTATTGCAGGGCACGTTGTATGTCTTGTCATCGTAAGGCAGCGTCAGCTCGGTCTGAGCACCTAATGTGCCGTTGACAACACGAGCCACCTTGCCGCTTCTGATGATAATGTCGACGTCGGCATACATTGCGCCCTCGTGGTTGCCGGCAAGAATGACACCGACGTCATAGTCGTTTGTGCTCAGCCTCTTTGTGCTGTCGTTCATCGTCACCACACGTTGCTCGTTGTGGTGATCGTTCCATGTACGGTCAATGTCGATGTCGATGGTGCACTTTATGGGCTGTTGGGGTGTGCCCATAATGCCGTTCTGCTTGGCAGGCTCTGCCACGCCGTTGTTTTTGACCGTTGTCACCGACTGACGACCTCCGGCACTGATACAGGAATAGAAGCCGGACTTGACGCTGATGCTGAATCCCTCCTTGCCATGAGGCATCGACTTGTTGTAGGCTGCGATGCTGTCCGTATTGTTGAGCGGATAGAAGCGACCGTCGTTGTTGATGCCGCCGAAGATGTGCAGGGCGTTGGTCACGGCGCCGTCGATGGTGCCGTAGTCGGGTGAGTTATGGCTGAATCCCGTCATGCGGATGCCCTCATCCATGAGGATGTTGTTATACTGGCAGTAGATGATTTTATAGTTGTCGCCGCCGTTCATGGCGAAGGTAAGGTTCTCGAAGCGGGTGTCTCCCCAGATGGGCAGACCTCTTGACGCTCCCTTTATCTCTATGCTGCCTTTGTAGTCCTTGTCCCACTTGCCTGTTATGGTGGTGTTGCGGAAGAGCTGGGGATTGTCGCGCTTTGCCTTTGCCCAGTCATCGTACTTAAGAAGGTTCTCGCCCTGATAGTTGGGGGTGAGGCAGAATCCGGCAAAAGTTACGTCCGGCGAACTGGTACCCATAAGGACGATGGTGTTCTCATCCCACGAACCTTTGGCTGACAGTTTGCTGTAGGCTCCATTCCATGTAAGCATAGGCTTGTCGGAAGTGTAGCCCCATGAGTCGTCCGTAAGATTGTCTTCGCCTTTCTTGTAGGTCTTGCCGTCGGTTGTGGTGAAATCGGCAGGGCACAGAAAAACCACCACCGAGGCACTCACGTATTTCTCAAGCAATACTGATGAGCCGCTCTTAACCGTAACCTTACAGTAATACTTGCGTCCGGCGGAGGTGTCCGTAGGGCGTGTTACGATGTTCTGCGAAGTGGGGATAGAGCTTAGTCGCTCCGTTCCGTTATACCATTCGTAGGTGATGTCGAGACCGAGGTCGTCGTTGGAGAGACCTTCCTCAGAGTCGTTGGTGACGTCGACGGTGAAGTCACTCTTGCTTGTCGTAAGACTTGCCGAAAGCGTGATGGGGTTGACGATGACTGTGTTGGTGGTGGAGTTGCCGTCGGTGGCATACACAGACTGTGCGTATGTCTGACGGGGAAGGGTGAAGGGATTGAGCTTGTCGGTGTTTACCTTAACCGGATTGGCATTGCCGTGCGACACATACCAGTCGTAAACGTCAGTCATAGTTTTGCCTTCTTCGTCAACGACGGTAAGCACGTCCTCCTTTCCACGCTCCATCTTCAGAGCTATGGAGCTGAAAGCGAAGCTGTTGGACGTAGCAGAGTAAGCCCAAGGCTTGCGGTCGAGTTTATTGTCGTTGATGTAAGCGTTGGCTATTTCGGTGAAGGTCTTGAAGAACGTCTTGCCCGTAGAGGGGTCGGTGTCGGTTGGTTCGTGCTCCGTTCCGTCGCTGTAGTTGGTAGAGCCTGATACGGCATTGGCATGAGAGTAATATAATGTAGCCTTATTGGATGCTGGAAAACTCCTCTGGTACAAGCTGCTATAGAAAGCAATGACGCTTCCCTTGATGTTGCTGCCGTTTGTTATGATGCCCGGACCATGCACATAGATGTTGGTGGGGAGAATGGTGTAAGAGTTGGTCAAGAAGCTGGTGGCACAACCAATACCGCCAGATATGGTTACCGCTTTCTTGCATGTGGCGTTCTTGTGCATATTCATGCTTACGTCGGCAGAGATGTTGAAGATGCGGTGATAACCGCCGTTGATGTAGCCCACGATACCGCCTATACGGTATACGCTGTTAGCGTCATACGCTTCCTCATTGTCCGTAACCTTTGAGTTGCGTATGATGATGTTGCTTATCTCGGCGTTCTTGGTAAGGTCGGCGGCTACGACGCCAAGCTTTATGGTACCGTTGCCCACGGGGCGATAACCCTTTGTCTTCTCCACGCAGGCTTTCTCGATTACCAGGTTGGTGACGCAGGCGAAGCCAGCTTCGTTGGCAGCTGATCCTGCAAGACGCGAGAAGAGACCCCATGATGCCTCCTGACCGTCTGCATTGGTCCAGCAGATGTGCATGTTGCTTATCTTATGGCCGTCGCCGTCAAACTTACCGGCAAAGAAATTAGGTGTCTTTGGATTCCATGAGCCGATAGGAGTCCACAACGCCTTGCTAAGGTCGATGTCCTTAGTAAGCTTGAAGTATTTGCCGGAGAAAGACACGCCGTTGTTTACGTCGTGTGCAAGCTTAGCCAGCTGCATGTCGTTGCTGATAAGGTACGGCTTGTCCTTAGAGCCGTCGCCTGACTCATAGCTGTCGGCATAGTATGGCGTGCCGTCATAGACGTTGCCATACACTTTAGGTTCGGTGTCGACAGTGGAGTCCTGCTGCGCCAACACCATCTGGGCGCTGACAAGCAGGAAGGTGAGTAAGAAGAGTAGTTTACGATATATGCAATTTGAGAAATGTAAGTTCATTTTCAAGTACTTATATTGAAGTTTAACTGTTTGCTATGTCCTAAATCAATCTATCAGCAGATGTCCTGTATAGGCATCCTGGTCTGCCAGCACATACAGATAGCGCGGCTGTATGAGGATGCGGATGGGATTTATCATTGCTGTCTTGCCCGTTGTGAGGTTGCCGAAGTTGTCCTTGTTAAGGGTTATCACTGAGGTGGCGTTCTTTCGTGTCACTACCGTCGTGCCGTCCTCGGCTATCAGCTCCACGTCGTACGTCACTTTTATTTTGGGAGTGAAGTCAGCGTCGGGGATGGTGAAGAAGTCAGAGCCCCATTGCGTATAGCCGGCAGATGTGACGATGGCAGTCTGCGTGGCATCGTCGTAAGTCTTGCTGCCATAGCCCTTGTAGGGGATGGGCGTATCGACGAACTGTGCGCGATGCACTTCAGACCATCCTATGTCTGAAGCGTTCCAGCTGTTAGAGGCGTTGTTCCACGTGTAAGATCGTGTGATGGTGCACGAGGTGGCGAGATTGCCAGAGAGCGTTACGCTATGGATGCGGAAATGTCGGATGGCGTTCATCTTAGCGTCGAGCATGAAGGACAGGCTGTAGCCGGTAAGGGTCTGGTCGAACTTCAGATTGATGACGCGGTCTTCATTCTCCGTGGTTATCGCTCCCTTGCTGATGGGGAGAGCGCAGATGATGGGTGCTGCCTTCGTGTCGAAGATTACGGGAGATTTGGCGTTCTCCATGGAGAAAGGGAAGGAGAGAATGCCGGTGCCGTTGAGAGTCCTTTTCAGCGTTGCCCCTTCTGTATGAGGCATGTATGCAAAGAAGTTGAATGAGGAAGCGTTGGGATAATCAGCCCATCGCTTCGGTGGCGTCGTAGGCCAACTCTGCGTGGAAGCATTGTACGTGGCAGTCTCGTTGCGGAAGATAGGGTCGGCGGCTTCGTTGTCCTGATAGCCGAAAACACCCATCGTTGCAGGATGGCGCTCAGGACTGTATGCTTCGTAGGGATTGGTGCGGGTGAGAATCTTCTGCGATTGTGCGGAGAAGGTGATGTAGCCGTAGCTGTCGGCATGCTGAATGGGCATGTCGGAAGAATCGCAAGCACTGAGACTTGCGAGGGAGATAATAGCTGCTATGGAACTTAGATGCTTCATGCTTGTATTATATGTATGTGTTTCTTACCATTCCTGCGTGCCGTTGCCGTCGTTCTTGATTTCGGCGCCGGGGAGCCATTGCTCCACTTGCAGATCGGCGAAGGTGATGTTGTCGCCAACGTCAGACAACTTGAAGATGTATGTGTATTGGTAGCCTGCCTTCCACTGCATATACTGCGCTGGAACTGTGGCAGACACTTTCTTGCCGCTGATGTTGACGGTTATGGTGTAAGCGCCCTGCTCGTAGGGGATGTTGGCGAGGGGCGGCACGTAATACCATTTCTGGTAGAGGGTGGGGTCTTTGAGGATGTGGACAGCGTCCGACGGCTCCTCATAGGGGACGGTGAGGAGGAGCTGACGAGTGGCAACGGTTGATGCGGGCTTCATCGTGATGACGGGCTGCTGGCTTGACGGTATGCCGGTGATGGGATAGGTGGCGTGGATGGTGCCACGGAGAGGGGTGTCTGCCTTGGATGTGTCGTCAAGGAAGCGGCTGTCGCCGAACTGTATGTTCCTCATTGTGACGCTCTTCGTGCCGTTAGGATAAGTAAAGCGGAAGCGCACCTTGGCGATGATGGGGGCGAAGGTGAGCGTCACGCACGATCCGTAAGCGGGCGATGAGGCTGATGTGCCGTTGGAGGATGGGGTGGCAAGCCAGAGACGGCTGGCGTATGGGGACGATGTGGCTGTGGCAGCATCGGAATATTCAAAGGGAAAGGAGAGGCTGACGTTGGGGTCAGCGGTGGATGGGGTGGTGACGGTGACGTCGGAACGGAAGGGACTGTAGGCGAAGAAGCGATAGCTTGTGGCAGAATGGTCCCAGTATTTTATGGTTTGCGGTATGGAGAGCATCGGGTTCTCGATGCCCACGTATTCCCAGTCGGCAGTGTTGGAGGCGGTGTTGCCCGCGCTGCCCTGAGTGAAAACAACCTTATAGCCGTCCATCACAATCTGTGATGACGACAGCAAGGAAATGTCAGATATGGTCTTGTATCCCCAGACGCGGAACGAAGTGAAAAGTGTTTCGAGGCCGGTGTTTGTGGTACGCGTTGTGGGTGCATCCTGCCATGTACCGTTGGCACCGCCGAATGCGATTCCCACGTTTGGCTTAGGCTCTGGTGTCTCTGGTTTATCCTGTTCTGAGGAGCAGGATAAAAGGCATAAAGCCGAGATAAAAAATGACAAGATGCGGAAGTTTTGCATGTCTTTTTTCGTTGTGTTTTTTAACATAGGAACCGGACGGGGAGAATTTCCCCGTCCGGTTGTCATCTTTTGAACTTCAGCCCTTCTTCCCTTTAAAGGCATGTGGGGCTTATTTACGATAGTTCAGTATATTTTTACTTTGTTATTTTGTCGCAGCTTTTACTTCTACAACCTTATAGGCGTAAACGGCTGGAGTTGATCCGTCTGCTGCTGCAGCTTGTACCAGATACTGGATAGCATAGAAACCTGCTGCATCTGGAGTGAATGAAAGATACTTGTTAGCTGCAAGTGTAACATTACCAACTGTTATTTCTGTTGTAGGAACAGTTGTTGTAATCTTGGTGCCATTCGTGATTTCTGCTTTTACAACTTCTGAAACCTGGAGCTCAGCCTCGTTTCTTTCCTTTGAAAGCTTATAAACCTGAACATTACCAACTGCTGTGCCACCAGTTGTAAGTATTTTCTTTACCATCTTTGTCAGTAGCAGTAGCATAGATAGCCTCGCCTGTCTTATACTCAACAGAGGCATCTGTTACCGAACTCTTCTGATAAGTTGTGATAGATGGAGTTGAAACTGTTGTCACAGTACCCTTAGCGTCTGTTGATTCTTTCACAGCTGCATCGAAAGTGATAGGGTAGAGACCCGCTTTGTCAGAATCATCACCTGTATAGCCATTAGTGTTCTGTGAAATATTAAAGAGGTATGTATAGCGAGTATTTACATCCCACTTGCTATATGCTGCAGGGATAGCAGCTGTTGCACCAGTAACCTTGATAGTCTCGCCTGAGTAATCATCTGAAGTCAGAGTATAGTCACACTTGATGAGGATTGGGGCAGCTGTAGTAGCAGAAGGTGTAGGGATTACAGTGAAGTAACCATTAGTTGATGACATATCTGCATCTGCACCATAGAGTGTTGCAACGTCCGCTGTTGATGTTGTAGCCAAAGGCTTCTGATGAGGTTCAAAAAAACCTGCATACCAGTTACTGCTCTTTTTAAGTTGTCCATTATCTGTATATTCGAAGGTGTATGAAGGTTTTGCTGTTGCCCAATCATACTTTACAGTACCTGTGATTCCATTTCCACCTACAAAGTAGTCTGGTGTAGCAGAAGTAAGGATGATGTTATTGCTCGTTTTTTCGCCAGTAGCTTCATGGAATTGTATTTCTGTAATAGAATATCCAGGAATAGTCTCATAAATACCTACGCGAACCATAGCCTGCTGACGATAAAATTCAAATTTTACAGGCTTTTGGTAGTTTTCCTTTTTAACCACTATTGGAGTTGCTACATACACAGGATTTGTCTCGAGAGGTGTTCCTTCCTTGTTGGCAGTGATATGACCAGCGAGACCAAATATTGTAGCTGATGGAATTTTCATACCTGCAACAGCAACATCTTCATTTCTATTGTATGTGAAAGAAGAAATTGGAGAACCTGCAACGAAGTGATACTCTTCAGCTGCGTAGTCCCAATACTTAATATATTGGTCGTCTTTAAACGTGATATTTCCTTTACCATGAGTCGTACCCTTAGTTCCTACATACTCCCATCCGTTAGTATTTGAGGTAGTGTTTTTTGCATCATCATACCAAACAGAATAATTAGTGAATGAAGGTTCAAACTTATCTACCCCGTTTTCACTCATCTTCTTCACACCATACACCTTGAACTGGTAGTCGAGCATCTCCTGTGGAGTTCCTGTGTTCTGTGTTGCACGAGTAATCTTGCCGGCATTTCCACCGAAATTAATTGCAGATGATACATTTTGTCCGTTTCCTGAGTTCTCGCCCAAGAAGTCGTCGCTTGAGCAGCTGGCAAGTGCCAGGGCTGAAGCGGCGTAAAGAAAATACTTGTTCATAATTCTTTAAAAATAATAATCGTTTGTATTGTTTTTTTGTTTACTTAAATATCGAATATATTGTTACATATCAAATTCCCATTGCTTCTCCTCGAAGTCTTCCACTACGGCATCAAAGCCTGAACCACCAGATCGGTTAGGGATGGGTACTTTGTCTATGTCAAGCTCCACGGTTATGACGCCACCACGATAGAGCCGGCGTACCTGGTCGGTGACATCGAAGACAATTGTGGAGTCCTTGCCGTTATAGAACTGCATCTTCACGTCCACGTAGTGTCGGTTGTTGAGGTCTGCCTTTGCCACCTTCTTCAACGACTCAAGGTAAGAACGTGTGTCGAGCTTGTAGGGATTGAGCTTTGGCATGCCGAAGGTCAGCACCTTGCCACCTATCACGTCCACCGTCTCACCCTTCTTGTCCGTCACGTCCTGCTTCATTCGCATGTAGAAGTTGACGGTGATGGCGTCCGCTCCGGTCACGCCCGTATTGACGTTGACGGAGCGAGCCATACCGCTGAGGTTGGCGTTGCAGTCGATGGAGGTAACCTTCCTGCCGTTGCGGTTGTTATGATGGAGAATCACTTGCACTAAATAAATATAAGTTAGGGGCTGGAGTTGTGTTTCGAGCGTACGTACCCAGCAGTTGCGCTCCTCATCGAAGACGAATCCGTCCAGATTCTTGTTGATGTCGATGCCCTTTTCGTAACTGGAGAAGAGTTCCTCGGGCTGATAGAACGAGTGGGTAAAGTGTGGCGCGTTATACGAAGACGGATTCATGGTCTGTCCTGTGTATGCCGTGACATAGTCGTACGTGGAAGTCTCGTCAATGCGCACACTCTGCACGCCGTCGGGAGTGTCGATGTAGTTCCATGCAAGGATGTCCCAAAAGCCGAAGTCGTACTTGGCGTAGATGGAGTTGCCGCTGATGGTGTGCTTGTAAGGAGAGCGGTGGGTGCCGTATTGCGTGCTGCCAGTGAAATAGCGTCGCACCTCGAAGGCATGAGGCTCCGTATAGCCGATAGGACCGAACATCGAGATGTCTGTATCGTCCCAACCATACGTCCATTCCGCTTGCCAGTCATATTCGACGTCGTACTTGAACAGATAGTTCCATACGACCTTCAGGTTGAGGTCGATGGCAGGAATCTGCATATCAATATCTTTTCCGCCTTGATGAAGATGAAGCATCGGTTCGCGCTCGCAACTTGTTGTTGCGAGACACGAAACGACGAGGCATATAGCCATTATCCTATTAATCATCATTACCTTATTTCTTCTTAATGTTCCGTCTGTAGAGCAGGTCGTAACTAAGCGTTATCTCCAGTCGGGTGGGGCCCAACCATGAGTAACGATGCTGTCTCTTGCGGAAGTCCTTGGCATCGCCGTACCATTTATAGTAATACTGTTCCGTGTCCGTGTCGGGGTCGACAGGGCACTTCCATTGATAGGGATCGTAGAGCGTGTGGAGATATCCAGCCTGCAAGCCGAACTCCAGTCGCCAATGTTCAGAACGTCCCAACGGCATCACATATCCTATGCCCATGCCGGCGCCCCAACCTTCGCCTTCCCATCCTCGTTTCTCTCCGAAGCATATATTATATAGGTACGCATGCGCGTAAAGGCTGAAGTAGAGTCCCTTGAAAGCAGCTCCTTGTCCCAACGGACGCTCACGGATGTCGCCGCTTCGCAGATAATAGCGGGTGTGGAGCTGATAATTGCGCAACTGGAAGTACTTGTGCTCATCGTAATGCTGCCACCACGGACCGTCGAAACTGGCTCCGTACGTGAAGTGACCGTGAAGCGGATAATACTCTATCGCCACATTGGGGATGGGGCAGAAGCGGTCGTAACCGGGCATGTAGGCGAAGTCGAGGAGCAAGTTGGTCTTAACGCTCAATAGCTCGCGGCGTGGCAGAACCGTGTAGTCGCTGTAAGGGAAAGCGGGAATGTTAAGTGTTACGTTGTTCGGGACTGTTGTCGGCATCATAGCCAAAGGCTGTGACATCAGACTGTTGTCGTCCAGACCAAGCAGCTGTCGCTTGTCTATCGCCATTATTCGTACGGCACGCAATACGGGGTAATACTCCTTGAGCACGTAACGCCATAGCTTGCCGCCGTCATATTGCTTCATCGCCTCTTTAAGGCGAGCGGTGTTGTCGCCATAACGGTTCATGAGCGAGTCTACCTCATGAAATCTCTTATCCTTGCCGATGCGCATCAGTGTATGAAGGAGGGCGTAGTCTTCGGGTACGACATCATAGCGTATGCGTTCCTTGCTGATGCCGTAACTGCCGAGCAGTCGGTCCACAGAGGTACGACGTCCCTTCGCCAGACGACAGTTGTTGTCGTATGGACCTTCAGGTGATGCCGTGGCACGTCCAAGCACAATGCCTCTATCGCCCAACGCTTCAAGTTGAGGAATAAGGACTTCGGTTATCCACTTCCTGTCTTGATCGCTGATGTTTATTCTGTTTACAATAAATTGGATGGGACGCGAATTTCGGACAAAGGTGCTGTCAGTGGTCTTAACCTGAGCTACCGTGTCCATAGCGAAGCATGAAATCATTGTAATTATCACTATAAGATATTTCACTTACCGTAAAATCGTTTGTAATCCTGACTTGATTTATGTTAATTCGTTGAAGGATAATGCTTAATCCCAACATATTCTGACTGCAAAATTATAAAAAATGCAATAATTATAATGCTATTGCATATTGTTTTTTTTAAGTAACTACTCAGCACCCATAGAAGTATCCCTATGGACATAAGTAATCGTCTTACT